>Ga0208644_1000620_pt1 | contig 31255 bp, 30 predicted proteins | sample VirMetDEL_Nov_18_FD_184517 | JGI IMG/M metagenome (GOLD analysis project Ga0208644, IMG submission 184517) | Aqueous microbial communities from the Delaware River and Bay under freshwater to marine salinity gradient to study organic matter... | ecosystem: Environmental > Aquatic > Marine >...
GATGTTCGACCCTGAAGAATACATTCCACCTGAAGAGGAGCCTGTTTGATGAAAGGAGTGGTTGAGGTTTACAGAGGGGAAGAGAAGATCCTCGAAGAGTCCAACATGCTTATGGATAATCTGGGAAGCCAGATTGCCTTTTGGATGTCTCTTCCCCGTGGATTCGGAGAAATCCCCTCAGCCAAAGCCATTTACGATACATCAAACTACACAGTCAGAGCAGCGAGTCTGGGTAAAGACGCAGCAGGATATAGCAGGCACGCACACAGTTCGAATGTTGGACAAACCTCATCTGTAATTTCTGTTAGATCTAAATTTGTTGACGCGATAAACTATGACATAGAAAAAGAATCAACCTATCTCGATCCGTCTATATCTTCTATTCTAGCTACTTACACAGTCTTACCTGAGGATTCTAATCCTATCATGCAGAGATTAGAAACCGCATCAACTAAAACTCCTGCTCAACCCTCACTCTTAGATCTAGGACACAATCCAAACTTAACGATATCTGGTGGAGGCTACGTCAGGGCTGGCTGTTATTCTACCTCTGCGGCGACACGTTTCCGCATTGTAAAAGCTGATGGGACTGTTCTCGCTAAACCTTTTGCCCCAAACACTGAAGGGTTTAATTCCGAATTTGGAATTGAAAGAAAAGCAATAGATACAAGAGGCTTTATTAGAGTTAATGTTGCTGATATAGTTGATGGTAACAGTAAACAACAAGAAGCAAACTCAGCAAGTTATGGCTTAATTCTTACTTATACACCAACTCATTGGAATCCTTCTCAGAACCTTTTCGGCGTAGATCATTTCATGACGTTAGTTCCTCAAGATGTTGTTTGTTTAAATTTCTTTGGAGGAGTATATACTATAGGCTTGTGGGGATTTGATATCAAAAAGATGATGGAAAAAGGCATGTATCCCCCATACCAACAGTATCCAATAGATGATATTGAGTATAAACTATATGCAAGAAAAACCTTCACAAAAGATCTAACTAAATTTGATAATTTAGAAGGACTTATAGAGAAATTAGATATTAATTGGCGGTTTACATTCGTATGAAAAATTTTATAGAAGATATGGGGATTACCGGACACCTCCAAATTGCTAAGGTTTATTCTACAGGCAATGAAGAGGTTGTATTCGATGACCACAATATTATTGTTTCAGGTATGGGTGTAGGACTTGCTCAACTATTTTCCCTATCAGGACCAGGCTCAATACTTGATTATCAAATTGACAGATTTCAAATAGGTGTTGGTGGGGACAGCGTTACGGAAAACGTGGAAATAAATGCTCTTAACGCAAATCTTACCTCTCTAGAAGAATACGGCGAGAACGCCATGCTTTATGTTATTGAAGGTTATCATGCTTTCTCATACTCAAATATATCAATTAACCGTGAGTGGTTTGGATATATTCCACAGCATAAGGTAAGTAAGGTTGGCGATAGCAGCGTTCGTTATACGATAACGATAGATAAAGACGCAGCAAATACTCTAGAAACTACTAGAGGTGCCGGATCTGGTATTAACGAGATCGGTTTATTCATGAAAAATCCTTTAGGGGATAGAAATCAAGCTGGCTACGATACATCAATACTAGTCGCTTATAGAAAATTCAGAACTATAGTAAAAACTGATGACTTTGCTTTAGTGTTCAGATGGACAATTAACTGGTGATATTATGGCTTATGTATTAAATAACTTAATAAACCAAACCAACGTAAACAACGTAAAAAAATTACTAAGATGTTGGCAACCTGGCGTTAGTAAGTTCACTCCTGGATCTTTCTATAACTTCGAGCAGGATAACTTACCTCTTTACGACTTAGAAGAGAGAACTTACTTTAACTGGCAGAAGCTTGGTTTCCCATCTGATGTAGGCGCGGCACCCATTCACCTACTTGTATCTGCTGATGCTCCTCAAGAGCTAGTAAACTGTAACTCAAATATTTTTCATTCACTACCTGAAGCAATTAACGCCCTCCCCAAATATATCAATCAGTTCACTAGAATTTCAGTAGCTTCTTTTGGAGATTTAGGTGAAGTAGACATCGAAGGGTTTAATATGGACCCCAAGAGTGGGGCTTTAGAGATTGTAAATATAAATTCGTTTGATAGACCTGGGGTTTTTGCTCCTGCCCCAATAGATAATACTAATAAATCCTATTACTACGATGCTAGAGCAACCTCCATAGCCTCAGATAATAATACCTCACCTTACGGGCTCTATAAAAACTTTGCCTCCGCGCCAAGTAGGTTAGGGCCTGGTCCTGTAGATAATGATGGTTTCTGTGGAATTTCTAACTTCTTTTTAAGAGCCCCTCATAGCTTAGGCGCTCCACTTGAAATAACTTTCTGTCCCTATGTAGATAATTTTACCGGAGCAGGATTCTTATTCTCTACTGTAAATAGCTTCGCTGCTACGAGTATGGAATTAGATGAGAGAGCAAGAGCAGCTTACACGGCATTCATTACCCCCATTCCAGGAATTGGAAGTCTTGATGGAATACCTTCAGAGATTAGCAGATTAAGTGTAGGAAGTGTTTCCCTTGTTAACGAGATTATTGACGATTATACTCCTGAAATTGAAGGACAATTAACATTATTAGAAGAATCGCAGGAGTCTTCCATTATAGATGAAATTTATGTTTATGACCCAAGCTCTTTTGATCAAAGAAATTCAACACAAAAATTTAGAACAGCACAAAAAAGTTTATTTGATGGACCAAATGAGTTACAAAAAGCTATCAAAACTACTATTTATGGTAACTACATCTCTAGACTAAAAATTAGTAACTGTCAGGGTAGATTATTTGTAAGAGGTTTTCATTGCAAAGGTTCTGGAATTAATTCACCAAAGATAGGAATTGAAGTAACAGATACTAATAATCTATTTTTAGAATCTATAGCTGTCTCTAGGTATTCTGGTTTTGGTCTTCATTTAATAAACTCTACAGTAAAAATTAGTAGAAGTTTTTACGTATACCGATGCTATGGATTTGGTCAAGAAGATTTACCAATTAGAGAAAACTTTAATAAGAGATTGTCAAAACCTTGGTCAGAAAATATTAAATCCCTCCAAGCTCCTGTCAATGATGACTCAGCAGGAATTGCTGCATACAATAGTGAAATAATATTTGATGGGGCTGATGGTCGTAGTTATGGTATTTACAACGCTTATTTAAATGTTAGTCCTACTACTCTTTCAGAGATTTTGTATAAGCCAGGTTTAAACGATTGTCGAATGATTTCAAGATGTTCAACTGGGATCAAGTTAGTTAACTCAGTTATCTCTGGTGGAAGAGGCAAAAACGCTGAAGCTTACTCAACGACGCAGAGCTTAGAACTACAAGACTTTATCCACATAGAGGGAAATGCCAACTACGGTTTAGATCTTGAGAATAGTAGAATATCTCTAACGTCAAATCTACAAGTCTTCCACAACACTAGGGGCATTAGAGCAAGAAACTCTACATTAAATCTAGAATCATTTAAGATAGACCATAACCATCTCTACGGAATAAGCTTAGAGAATTCTAATTTAATTTATGGATTACAACAAGTTGCTGCTACTCCTTTAGGTAGCTTTGATTATCAAAATGCTAACCTATTTGACAGTGATAATACTAAACGTAACCAATTTATTCTTCATAGCAATGGTCAACACATCTTAGCTAAAAACTCAGCTATCAAGCTAGGATCATATAAAGATCCCAAGATAAGTTACTTTGGTAGGTTTATTTTAGGAGAATCTTTTGGCGTTGATAATAATGGGAATCAACTACCTTCAGTTTACTTGGAGAATACAAATGCCGACTTTATTCACCTAACATCCTTGAAGTCCGGGGTCGCAGGCACAAAAACGATAGGAGGTCACTTCTACCTTAACAATAACTCTGAAGCAACTTTCTTAGGTAGCGCAAGTTCTATAACATGCCTAACTTACCCAGAAGGCACTAACCCAAGCTTCTCAAGAGATCAGAAATTTGTAGGAGTAGTTGTAAATAACAATTCAACAGCCAGATTCAGAGGGCCTACAGTTGTTTACAATGGTGCCGTTAATATATTAGCTCAAAACAATAGCAACATTATCTTCGAGCCTCATAAGAAGACTGATGGAACTTTAGATGTCCTTGGGTTCTCCTTAGACAACGCAGCAAACCATACCATGGTTGAGCTTAAGTCTATTCGAGCTTGCCTTGTTGCTGATAAGGGCTCGAACATTGTCATGGAAGATTTAGGTTCTTTCACGAAAACTTGGACCGCAAACGAACAGCTTAATAATACTTACTTAGCACAAAACGCACCACAAGCCGAATACACATCAGCAGGGTTCTTCCAGTTCTATCCTAACCCAAATACAAATGCAGCTACCTATAACAATCTTCCATACTCAACAGCCCTGACTGCACGAGGTAGTGGTTATAGAATGACCGAAATTGGTAGCACTGGTAAGTATTACTGGGGTAGGGATTATACGAATTCAGATCCCTTCACCTTATCAGATATAACAAATGGCGGTGTATGTCTTCGAGCATTAAATAATTCAAATGTTAGAGTTCGAAATGTAAACTTCCCCTGTGGATGGTGGAATGCGAGTGGAGTTATTTACGATATCAATGATACTGCAAATCAAGGTTACTGCGGTAAGACTTTCATTTGGAACTTCGCAAACAACTCCACATTACATGCAGACTATATCTCCGTAAGTGGACTTTACCCTGCGACAGCAGGATATTTCGGACCTTCTGCGCTTTGGCTTTCAGGAGCAGGGCAAGCTAATTACGGCGCTCCCTCCTCTACGCCTGATACATCCTCCCTGTCTGTTCTAGATGCTTTTGGTTATGGGTTAGACAACGTCTGGCCTCTCCCAGACGGGACTAAGGTAAGATACGGCTACGCAACCCCACAAAATCAAGGACCTTTCCGTCTTTATGTTGGAGTAGATTCCATGGCTAACCAACTACAGCAAAATGGAGAGTTAGGTTATATTCAACAGCTTTTTGCACAAGGTTACAATGCTTCCGGGAATCTTTCATCGGTTGATGGGGCGAGTTCTGTTTACGGGAAGATCCTCAGAATTGACGAAACAGATGGGACTCTCGGCGTGTCAGGCTATTATTACTGTAACGAGTTTGTTAAGACAGATCCAAACTTAATTATGCTCGATGAATCAGCAGCAAACACCTTCGCAAACGCCAAGAACGGTGCGATGGGGACTTCCAATAGACCTCAGATATGCACTATTTATGATAACAGAACTATAGATACTGGTGAAGCATCTATTAACAAGTTGTTTGGTATTGGATTTATGAGTCCGAACGTATTCGATATATTAGAAGAGAACTAATATGACAACCAATGATTATTCATTTTCTGAGAGCGACTACCGCTTCACTAGTCCTGTAAGATACTTTACAGCTACTGACCCATATTATTGGGAGATAGACAATATCCCACTGAAGCAGCTTCAGGAAAATGACCTTTGGTTAAAGGATCAAATCGAAGATGGGTTTAAAAAGCTTAGGTTCAGCACAGGTAGAAGTGATTTTCAAGAACTTCTACCTTACAGTGATTCTGTAGACTCTATCGTCCGCGTCAAGCCTGGACGCTACACAGCAAGAATTAACGATGCAACTAGTGACCCAAGGTTGCAGCAATTAACTAGGGTATTTGGTAAAGTATTTGATGAACCAAATAAATGGCGCTTTGCTACTTTAGCTGACGGTGAGCTAAACGCTATAGTAGCTAAACTAAATTCGACTGTAGGCTCTGATGCCTTATTTATGAATGGTCTTACCGAGAGAGTTTTCTCTTATTCTGTAAAGAATCCTTACGAAGCCTTTGACGATATTGAATATAGTGAAGAACAAGCATGGACTTACCATAGTCCACTTCTCAAAGTTTTCTTCTGGCCTGGCGTTGAGTATCAAAGAACAGAGTGGTGGCAGGATCAGACCTCGTGGAGAGCCGAGTATGGTATGAGATTCTTACCTCTCATAGAAAACTTGTTTGTGAAGTTTTGGAGAGGAGTGTTCCGTCTTTCAGTTGTTGACGTTCCTGAAACTTTATCTATTGAAGTTCCTCCGTTCAGTCAGGATGATTTTTCTTACTATAACGAGAGCGGGCAATTAATACAAAACACTAGTGCAGAAACTCGTATAGACTTATTATTCATCTACAGTAAACCAATAGACGCCTCGCAGGCTACAGTTAAATCAACCGAGCAGACTAACTTTAGAACAATCACAACACCTGAGTTAGGCTTAGTTCGAGGTGCAGGATTAATACTAAGAAAGGATAATGAGAACTACGGAGGAACTCAGACAACAGGAGAAACTCTAGATGAAGACAATAATATTCAAATCCTAGCCTCTCCCGCTGATCAAGAGAATACTAATGGTGGTTTTAAGGCTCTTGGAGTTAGAGGCTCTTTCCCTTCCCCTGATGACCTGATGAACGTAGCACCTCTGCTTCTGGAAAGCTTAGAGGCTTCTGACCCAAGACTTGTGGGTCAGTCTGTATTACCTATCGCATACATTGTAGTAAGAAAGGATGCAGCAGACAATGAATTTGGTGAAGTTATTGTTACAAATAACGACATCATTGATATCAGACCATTCTTTAGAACTGCTGAACTTGCTTACAACGAGCGTGCGGGGATAGCAGCATCACTACCTCAAATCTCAATCTCTAATCCAGTAGTCTCAGATGTAAAGCTTAAGTATGTCACTCACGAAATCACTGAAGATTACAAAGCTAGATTAGCAAGACTTTCTGATAGAGTTGAACGAATTGCTAACCCAACAGCCGCAGCTAGGGTCGTTGGTTGTGGATTTGTTCAAGGTGGAACAAGGTTTGGTGCTGAGGGAGCAATTAGAGATTACTACTCAAGATTCCAAGGCTTAGACAACGTAGAGTCTCTGCAAAGGTTGAGAGAGGTCTACAATTTTCCCACACAAACCAGAGCTTCCTATTACCCAGAATGGGACGTAGCTCCTTGGGTTCCTGGGAGCGCACGTAAGCAGTATCCTAATGATTGTGTCAACGTTCATATTCACTCTGATTATTTTGGAGATAGCGGTAACGATGATAACTTTGATTATCTTGGTAAATCTGCTGCAAAGAATAACGGAGCTAAATTAGATCACCTGTTCAGCAATAGCTTAGTTTTCTTCTGCAAAAAGACTATTAAGTTAGATAGAACTCAAGTGGAGTGGATGGATCACTACACCGTTAATGCTCACTTAGTAAACTGTGTTCCTCTTAGTCATGTAACTGACAGAATTACTAACGTTGGGCAGTCTCATGCTGGGGCCTCTCACATTTGGGTGGAGTATCGTAGAGATGAATTTACGATTTATTGCGCTTGGGTCGGGATGCAAAATGTCTTCACGGAAGAGGCCGAAGTCAGCCAAAACTTCCCAGGATTTCCCTATACCACTAGATTTGGAACACCCGTTGGTGTCCCTAATTCAGGAGGGTCAGGAGGGACTGGCACCCCAACTATATATAAAGCATTGTTCTCTACAGGGCTAGTCACGTTAAGAGATAATGCTGAGGTTACCGCCGGATTTACGGTAATTACTCAAGAGCTAGCTGGTCTAAATAGAAATAAAGCTGTGACTGGTGGCGTGTGTATCTACCCAACAATTAAGTTCGATATCGTTGGCTATCCTAGATACTATGCTGGTATGCCTTCATCACTCTATGACCAGGACCCTGTGCTAACCTTAGTCTAATGTTATGGCGGACGATAGGATTGATGTTCTGTTTGCCTGCGGTGAGTTCATCCCAGGCACTAAATCCTTAAAAGATCGTCCAATAAAAACTCCTGGACCTCCTAAGATTATTCCTATCAATAGGAGAGTCATAACAGTTCCTAGATTACCTAGAAGAGATGACGATGACTTGCCTGCCCGCAATCCAGGTCCAGGAAGCCCAGGAGGCAGAGGAGGTAGCCCACCAGGACCAGGAGCCGTCCCACCAGGACCAGGACCGACGACTCCAGGAGGAGTTAACCCAACAACCCCAGGCCCAGGCCCAACAACGCCCGGAGGAAATTTAGGCCCAACAACCCCAGGCCCAGGCCCAACAACCCCAGGAAATGTAGGCCCAACAACTCCAGGCCCAGGAGATACACCTCCACCAACAAGCACCCCTACAGGCCCAACAACTCCAGGCCCAGGAGGAGGGGGAGGAGACCCACCAGACGAAGAACCCCCAAGAAGATTTTCTGGGGATCCTACGCTTACTTATGCTCTTCCCATTCCACCTATTGGTTTAGAAGATGAAGGACGTAGTGGTGGCGGGGGTGGGTCCATAGGAGAACCAATAATTAATACAAGAGCTATTGGTCTTCGTGATGGATCAAACAATAACTCATTGAATGGACCTAGCGAAGGTGAGGTTATCGCGTTTGAGCAATCTTTAAGTAATATTCAACAAGGCTCTACAGGGACAGGGAACTTTGCAGGATCTAGATCAACCACAAACTACGACTTGAGAGATAACTCAGGCCGCTCAATGTTCTCTAATTCATTTAACAACAACAACCTGTATGACCCAATTTATAATATCTTAGACCACAGCAACTCCCCTACAACTTTTGTCTCTAACAACAAATATAGAAATATATTTGGAAACAGAGTAACGACTGAGGTTAATTACTTCCTGAATAGTCTTAACCTTCAGTATAACTGGGAAGAACGATTCATAACAGGTCTGACAATCGAGAAGCTAACTAGAAGTTTAAATAATATTCTATTAGAAGCTTTTGACACGATAGTAGACATAAACGGAATACCCGTAACGAGAAATCATTTTCTGTCTAAAGTCTTCGGTCATCTAATCTCAGGAACTCTTGATGAGTTCGATGATACTTTCTACATCAAGTTAGCTGATTCAATTTCAAGTAAAAACTTAACAACTATCACTAACACACGCAACGAACAGACCAAGAAGAATCAAGTCTTATCTTTAATGTCCAATAGCTCTTATGCGATCGACTACTCAAGATATACAGATCGACAACAAATTGAACTAGCCAGAATGAGATTTTTATTAACTGATCTTGAGTCTACGTTTGATATTGAAACAATCGACGGCACTGAGTATCAACTTGAGTTAGAAGACGCAGGAGTTGAAGTTGAGTATGCTCCTACATTAGGTTTAGTAGAGAATGCAAGTGTTTCATCAGATTACGTCCCTCCAGGTGAGGGAGATGGGTATTACTACAAGATTGAGACTGAGCTAGGACAACTTCTGCCTCTAGTCTTAGATACTCAAATTGATAAAGCTTTTTATATTACTAATGATACTAGAAGACTTGCCTTAAAACTTCTAGATGTAGATTCTAGCTACACGTTTACTACAACAGTAAACTTCATTGACTCCGAGTTTTCTTCTGGATTCTCTACCGAGTATACAGCATCTGCTCATTACTTTAAACTAGATCTTAGGACTATTGATAGCACTCCTACACGCGATAGCTTCGTAGAGAATATAGTAGCTACCTATGTAAAGCTTACTGATCCTGAGGAGATAGCAGAACATTCCAAAACTTATGGCGCTAAAGTAACTCAATTCAATATTCAGTATGATGACCCATTCTTGCAGTATGCTGACAGGTCCGGGGCTGTTACTATTAACATGAATGATGTTACATTCAGGCAGTTTGTTCCAAAGAGAACTCCGTCTAATAACAGCATTATTACTAGGAACTTACCAGACGGCTTTGTTCTTTACCCAGTCACAGATCTTAAAGATAATCCTACAGGCGGACTATCAGAGTTTCAAACAGTGGCTGATCAAGTAACGAGAAGATTAGTTGCTGATATAGACTTCACTCTCGATGAGATAGGTTTATCTAGACGTGCTCTAAGAGAAACTTTAGTTTGGGATGGAGAGAGTAGCTATAGTTATGGTTTGGTTGGTATTAAAGATACACAAAACGTATATTATGTATACAATCAAGAAGACTTTCCAAATACTTTTCAAGTCCAAGAGAGATCACCCGAAGGAAATCTTATCTATAATATATTAGAACAAAAATTAAAGCAAAGATATTCATTCGATTACTTAACTTGGTGGGATTTATATAGAAGACTATCAGCTAAAGAATTCTCCAAGCTTATTTTTAGTATGCCTAATTTAATAGTAGATAAGCTATATCTGGGCTGGTTGGGAACTCAAGCCAAAGATGTTTTATACAGAAACGGACAAGCTCCCGACAATCTTACGGAAGTTAACACAGCGATTGATGACCTTATATACTTAGACGGAAGAGATAGAAATAATGTTTAGACCAGCAAGATCAGTTGTGGATGTCACTGTAGGCCATGGTTGTGGGGCAGCTACTGTATGTCCAAGCCCTCTAGTTAACCAGTTTGTCTATCATTTAAGCCTTTTTAAATTTCTAACTCTCGGAGACACATTCAATCTTCATTCTTGCGCGGGCTTAGACTCTCATCCACCGATTGTAGTTCCTACTACTTGCTCTACAAGAGTGTTCATAAAAAACTTACCAATGGCAATTGCAAGTCCAACTCATGTTCTTGGCTGTGGTGATAGTATACTCCCTGATCCTAGTGTTAGGATATTTATAGGAAGTTAATCTGTAAAAATAATAGTTAAATATAAAAATATGTGATACATACTTTTAAGAGGATAGTATTATGTCAAACTCTAACGATGTTAAAATGTTCCTGGAAGGCTGTGATTGGGAAAGCCTTGGTCTTGCTCCTAAAGCAAAGCTGGTTTCTGAGTCAGTCGAAGAAACCCAGGAGGTTAATGAGAGCGATGAGCTAGAAGCTGGTTTCTACGAAGTCGATGGTGAGATGTTCTTTGTCAACGAAGATCAGGAAATTTTTGATGTCTTCTCTGATGAAGATGAGCAGATCTTTGTTTTTAATGAAGATTATGGTCTCCATCAAGTCTTTGAAGATGGCGACGAGCTAATGTTCGAAGAAGTTGATACTGAAGGCTTCGAGGTCTTAGAAGAAGATATCGAGGCTGACTGATATGAAGCATGATAACCCAAGCATAAGTGTCTCGAAGTTTTTTGAAGACATGATAAACGAGGGTAACATTACACCGGAGGCAGATCCTGTGACTGCCTCCGATCCTTCTATTCCTGATCTTCGAGAAATTCCTGACATTGATGTCAATTCTTTTTTTGGTAAGGCTCCGGCTCCTAAGAGGGAAGTTGTTGTTGAATCAAAATCTCCTCAAAAAGATCTCAGGCAAGAGATGTTAGAACTCATGGTTGAGTTCAAGCAAGTTGTTCAGAAGGCTAACAAACTCTTCTCTGAAATGACAGCAGGAACTACGACTGCTGGTATGCTCGGCGTAAATATGGCGGGACCTTCTAAGAAATCAAAAGACTGCTTCAAAAAAGAAACAGCAAAAAATGGGTATAAAAAACCTACTAAAATACTCATGAGGAAACGCAGTGCCTAATCGAAAAGACTCAGTAAAAGGCCGAAAGCTTTTTAGTCAGGAACCTCCTGATAAGGTTGCCTGGTTACTTAGAGGTCAGCAACCTCCTGAGGCTGCTGAGACGGCTTTTAATTCGTTTGATCAGGCAGCAGCAAGGGCAAGAGCAAACCTATCACCAGAAGATAAGGAAAGACTAGCAAAACAAGAAAAAGAAACAAACGCTTTTGTGAGAAGAAGACCAGGAATCAAAAGACCAGAAATCAAAAAGGAATCAACTATGAAAACGTTAAGAAAAGTTATCTTAGAGGCCAAAAGAAATAGCAGTGGCCGGAAAGCCCAGGCCAAATATGCAAGAAGGCACCCAAACTCAGACGTAGCTAAAAGAGTCGCGGCTCGCGCCCATGGGGCAAAGCCTAACTCTGCTGGGCTGGAAAACGACTTCATTGGTAGATTCAAGCCTAAAGAAGGTCAACATGCTCGTCATATGCAGACAGGTCAAACAGCATCACAGAGACAAGCGAGTCGTGAAATTGAAGACTATGTAGTAACCAAGCCAGGCAGAATTAAGGATAGACAAAGCGTCCGTAGAGGCCAGAAGGTCGATCCCCCCAGCGAGCATGAACTGGATAGCCACATTAAAAGAGGGCGAGCCAATAAACCCCCAAGAAGAAGAGGCGATAAGGTGGTCAGAGGTGGAGTGTATGACAACACTGCCTACCCTCTAACTGCTAATCGTGTTTTCATGTTTGAAGCACGACGAAAAAACACAGTTGGTGCTCAACAAAGACAAACAATAGGCCGCGAAGCAGCACGAATGATCAGCCAAAACCCAAATAACAAAGCTGATATCGTAAAAGCAGCCCAAAAGGTAGCCAGTGAGAGAACTACTAGAGTCACTCCGAGACTTGGACTGCGGAGTAACTCTGGTAGAGTTGCGGGGAAATACTTTAAGCATGGTGCCAAGCACATAAAGCATATGGACGCCCCCGAGGCTTTGCACTTCGATGATGATAAGCCAACTTTCGGTGGTCCAAAGGCAGCTTATAATAAAGAAAAGAAGAAAATGTTAGCAGGACCGAAGAAGCAATTACCATGAAACTACTAACAAGACTTAACGAGAAATCTCGCTGCTGGAAAGGCTACAAACCGACTCCCGGTAAGAAGCCTTACAGCAAGGGTTCTTGTATAAAGGAAGCTATTGTTCTCGAAAAGAAGTCCGCTGCGTGGCAACGCAAAGCAGGTAAAAACCCTGAAGGCGGTTTAAACGCTAAAGGCGTTGCATCATACAGAGCAGCAAATCCAGGCTCAAAGCTGAAGACTGCTGTTACAACCAAACCATCTAAATTGAAGAAGGGCTCTAAGGCAGCCAAGCGACGTAAATCATTCTGCGCTCGTATGGGCGGGATGAAGAAGAAGCTTACAGGCGCTAAGACCAAGAAAAATCCTGATTCAAGAATCAACAAATCATTACGGAAGTGGAACTGCTGATGAGTTTCTATTCGTTAATTATTGAAGCTAAAGGATCTAAGGTTTTCTCCTCAAAGGAAGGAACTAAAGGTAGAAAACGGACAGGAACTGTTAAGTCTGAAAAAGCTAGAGCCAAAGAGTATCCGTCAATTATGACTGCTCTTAGGTCTGGTAATTTTGGGGACATATTCACTACTGATGGTTCCAACAGGCTTTATGTAGTTACTAAAAGAAAGTGGGGGACTGATGATGAGCAAGCTGTTGGTAGTAAAGTTGCAAAAGGCTTTACCCCCGGCTCTGCTACCCCCTCTGCTGACTTTAGTTCAATCAAAAAGCACGCTGCTCGAACTAGGATCCGATATAGAAAGGCCTCAGATCGAAGATTAAAAGATAAATACGGTAAGAGACTTAAAATTAAGTGAGGATATTATGTTATTAAAAGAAGTAAGAGTTCTGACTGATTTACAAGTTATTTCTGAATCTCGTGAGACGGGTGTAATGTGTATTCGAGGCACATTCCAACGAGCCGAGGAAGCAAACCACAATCAGCGTATCTACCCCAAAGCAGTTCTAGAAAACTGTGTTAAGAACTTAACTGAAAAGCTTAGTGGTAGAGAGCTTGTCGGTGAACTCGACCACCCTGCTGACGGCGTGGTCAAGCTTCAGAATGCCTCTCACCTAATCACTAAACTCGAATGGCAGGGCAACGACCTAATAGGCGAAGCAGAAATCCTCCCAACCCCAGCAGGTCAGATCGCAAAGAGCCTTATCAATGCTGGTGTCAAGATCGGTATCTCAAGCCGTGGTATGGGCACTCTTTCTGAGTCTGTCAAAGGTCCCAAGATCGTCAATGATGATTACAAGATGATCACCTTCGACCTTGTTGCTGATCCTTCAACCAAGGGTGCATATCCTTCACTCGCAGAATCAAGACAGCACGCTCTTGATTTTGTTGAGAATGTTATTAAACCAGCAATCTCAGAGAAGGCATTTGTTGCACGTCTTAAGAAAGCTCTCAATGAGTCTAAAGGTAGCGACATTAATTTTAACTTTGATGTCTTACTTGAGGGCTCTAGAGGCGAGAAAAAAACCAATAGAAGACTAGCTAGTAAAAATATTCCTGCTGCTAAGAGAGCGCAATTAGCAGCGGACCGTGTGAAGAGAGAAAAATTCAGATTCGATGATAAGCCACCCGCAACCCCGAAAAAATCAGCGAAAGCTCAGAAGCACGATGACAACATCGCTGCCATTCATAAAAAGCTGAGGCGTCTGGGAGATGAGTGGACCAAAGAAGGACAAGATCCACAGTATGAATCTCGTCGTGATGCTGCTAGAGCAAAGCTTGAAGAGATGTGTGGTCCTAAGAAGCACGGCAAGAAGAAGCTCAAGAAGATGTGAAAATAAAATTTATTTAGTAATTTTTTTACTGAATACGTAGATACTATTTAGAGAGGAATACTATGAGCAAAAATAAAAATAAGATGCAATCAATTGCAGAAATTCTTCCTGAGAATCTCTCAGAGGAAACTGTCAATAAGGTTGCTGAGTTAGTCAATGAGGCTATTCAAGATGAAGTTGCTCGACAAGTTGATGCATTAAGCACGAAGTTCCATGGTCTTCTTCGTCTCAAGATTGATGAGATGAAGGAGCACGCTCGTGCAGAGCTAGAGGTAGAAGATCCTGAGTTCCGTAATCACGAGATCATGGAATCAATCAAGGGTATGCTTGCTCTCGAAGTAGCTCCACAGAATGTTGATGCGATTGTCGAAACTCAACTCAATGAAGCCGCAGAAGCAGTTGCAGATTCAAAGGCCGTCGAAGATGAACTTGATAACCTGCTTTCTGAAAACGAAACATTAAAGAGAACCCTGAAGTTAGTGGAGTCTAAGCTTCACAACCTCGATAGAAATAATAAGAAGTTGCAGATTCAGCTTGAACATAAGAAGGCTGATCTACAAGAATCCAGACTACAGGGCAAGGCAAAGCTCGAAACTCGCTCAATCGACGAGTCTCGCGCAGAGCCAAAAGCAAGATGGAATGATAGTTTAGTTCCAGGAGTTAATCTTGAGGAGCTAAGACGTTTAGCAAATATCAATTGATAATTGGAGTAATATTAAAATGAGTGATTTTCCACTAGATAATGTTGGTGGCTCCGAAAGATTAACACAGAAGTGGGAGCCAGTCCTTGAGGGCATTAACGATAACTATACTCGTAAAGTTACCGCATCCCTCCTTGAGAATCAAGCTAAGGCAATCCTGAGCGATCGCCAGAAGATGATCTCAGAAGCTTACGATGGTGCAGTCAATGCAGGCACCACGACTGTCGGTATGCTTGGCACTTTCCAAAAGTTCGCCATGCCAATCGTTCGTCGCGTTTACCCAAACCTGATTTTCAATCAGCTTGGTGCAACTCAGCCTATGCAGGGTCCTGTCTCACAGGTCTTCTATCTTGGTCACAACCGCGTTTACGGTGACACTGTCCAGAACATCTACAGCAAGTATAACCTGACCTACCAGAACATGGTTGCTAGCTCAATCGGTTCAGCCTCAAGCACCGATAAGACCGGCACTATGACTACTCCAGCAGATGGCAGTGGTCTAACCCAAGGTCAGTATGCTAGTGGTTTCGACCTTAGCTCAGTTCTCCGTCACACGTATGGTTCACCTTCAACCACTTTTGGTGGTAAGATTGCTTCTTGGCCTGATGAAAGAACAACTCTTGGTTGGTCTGTTTCAGCAGGTGAACGTCTTGGAGGCACCAGTATCCCAGAGATCTCACTGCAAATTCAGACTCAGCCAGTCACGGCCCGCACTCGCAAGATGCGTGCTCTCTGGACCCTGGAAGCATCACAAGACCTCAAGGCTTATCACAACCTTGATCTTGAGCAGGAACTCACTTCACTCCTGTCAAACGAGCTTCAGCTCGAAATTGACCGCGAGCTGATCGAAGACATGCGAATGATTGCTTACGGTGTTGGCGATCGCGGAACGACTGATGGTTTCGGTGGTTGGTATCCTGGTTCACTCGATCCACGAAACACACCAAACAATTTCCCCAACTTCCCAGGCAGAGATCCTAAGACGGAGAACTTAGGCTTCAACCCAGGTAGCTTTGAATACGAGTTAACTGGCGACCTGACAGGTAAAACCTCTACCGGTTCTGCCAACAAGGGCCTCAACTCCCTTGGAAATCCTCAGAAGAACTCAAACGTTTTTGTTATCGACCTGACCTACTTCCAGAACGGCACTGGCACGACCTTTGCTCCTCAGCATGTTGGTCATGTTTACGCTAACCTGCTGGCAACGATCAACTTTGCCTCACAGGACATCTACCGCACGACCTTCCGTGGTCCTGGTAGCTGGATGATCACTTCACCAATCATGGCTGCTCTCCTAGAGTCCGCTGCCAAGCTTGAAGGTGGTCTTGCTCCTAACGATCGTCCAACCAACATTGGTAACACCTCAATCGAGTTCAAGGGCAAGTTCGCTGGCCGCTACGATCTCTTTGTCGATCCAATGTTCCCAACGGACGAGATCCTCATGGGTTACAAGGGCTCTGGTCCAATGGATTCAGGCTTTATCTACTGCCCATACATCCCACTGCAACAGCTCCCAACGATCACTGATCCTGAGACCTTCCAACCACGTAAGGGTCTCCTGACTCGCTACGGTAAGGTTGCTATTCAGCCTGCCTCACGCTTCTTCCGCGTGATTCGAGTTGTTGGTGCTACAACAGACTTCCTAGTCAGACCAATGGGTAGACTATCCAAGATAGACGGAACCGTAGTAGATGGCTACAGAGGCTTCTGATAGTCAAGTAAGCTAATAAACTAGCTTTGAATTAGGTCGGAGGAAAAATCCTCCGACCTTTTTCTATTTGTAAGCACTACATATTAGTAGTATGGCAAAATATAAGAATATATCTAACTTTAAAGTTTTACTAACTGTTAATGACAAGTTAGTGTCAATTACGCCGAGTGAGGTGGTCGATCTTCCTTTTGTTTCTACAAATTACTATAATGTTTTAGTAGAAGTATTAGATAAACCTGTAAAAAAGAGTGAGCCTGAGGACTCTCTAGAAGATTGCGTAGTAATAGTTAGCGATGCAATCATAGAGGAGTTAAAAGAGGACAAAGAATCCTCTAAAAGAGCTAAATCAAGGAAGAACTAATAAAAATGGCTGTATCAGGAATCAAAGCTAATATTGTTTGGGGCAGTTCTTATGCTCAGTATGACGGTTCTCGACTTACTGACTACAAGCCAACTGATGATATTGGTAAGGAGTTATATAACTCAACTGCCTCCTTCGAGACAAGTCTTGAGGAGTTAAACCCATTCTACCGTGAGATGCTAGAATTTGTATTAGCTAGACTTGGTTATCCGGTCATAAAAGTAGAACTAACTCCTTTCCAAATTAAGACTGCAATAGATGAAGCAATTCAACGCATGAGTTATCACGCTCCTGTGTGGACCAAACAATACGCGGTAATGCAGACTGTTTCAGGACAGAACCTGTATGAACTACCTCAATTCATAGCGGATAACCTGACCTATGTTGTTTATAAAAAAACCTTGCTCTCTATTCAAGCTCAAGCTGGCACTCTTGAGTTTGATTATTTTATTAAGTATTTCCAAGATGCTCACCTATTCTCCGATTTCTCTGTAGGTGAGTTTTACATCCTTCAGATGCACTTAGAGATGGTTCGCAAGATCCTATCCCAAGAAGGGTCATGGGATGTCTTGAACAATAGAATCCTACAAGTGACCCCAACACCAGTTGTAGATGATTATTGTATCCTAGAATATAGAGCACTTGATAGCAACACGATTCACCCAGCTTACAAGTCTTGGATCAAAAGATACTCTCTTGCTTGTTCTAAAGAAATTCTCGGTCAGATTCGTGGAAAGTTTAGCACTCTTCCTGGACCAGGTGGTGGTGCTCAACTAAATGGAGACGCTCTTATGCAGCAGGCTGCTGCTGAAAAAGATTCTTTAATTCAAGAACTCTTAACTGAACTTGAAGAACCTCCAATCATCACAACTTTCTGATATGAATAATAATTTCACTACTAATGAAATAGGTTCTACTTCTTTAAATAATTTACTGAGTAGTAGCTCTAAAAACAATATAGAAATTATAAAAGATATTAGATTAGAAATTAATAATAAAAGTAGCAATAATACTGTAATTACAGAAATTTATAAAGACTTACTGAGAGCTATTATTTCTATCTTTTCTAAACTAGTTTATAGAGATGAGCAAGAAAATTTAATTAACGTTCCTTGCTGGCATGGAAGTTCCGAACGAGTTATCTCTAAGATGAAGCAAGAGTCTAATTTAATTCTTCCTATTGTCTCTATCTTTAGATCAAATGACTCGTTAGTAGACAATAACAGAAGAAGAACTGATAATCACATAATCTTTGAAAAGTATTTTGATAAAGTAAAAAATCGAGCAGTAAGAGTTGCAAGTATAGCTTCAACCCCTGTTGATATTAACTATAGGATTAGTGTATGGACAAAATATCAAGAAGACATGGATCAGCTATCTGAACAAATTAGAAGATACTTTAATCCTGATCTACTAATCCCCACAAAACATAACAATCAAACCGTCTCATTCTTAAAAGAAGAAAGCTCAAATGTAGATGTAAGTTTACCTGACGGTCAGGACAGGATAATAAGAAGAGCCTTTGAAGTCGTGGTTCAGTCCTACATTCCTAACCCAAAATTTGTAATCACAAATACAGGAAAGATCGAGACACTCAACACGGAACTTTATGTTCCACTAAAATAATAATTTAGAAATCTATAGGATTTTTAATGTAACTAACATAAATACTTTAGAGGGAAAATATCTTGTATAAGTTAATTAATCAATCTCTACAAGGCTTTAACATATTTCTTAAAGCATCAGGAACAGAAAAATCATTTTGGCTTAAGCCAAAGGAATCTGTGTTGATAGAAGAAAATTCTATATCAACACAGATTAGAAGAATGGTCAATAGAAGACTACTTAAACTAGAGAGAACGTGATATGGTTTCTATTCTTAGCCCAGGTGTATACGTCTTAGAACAGGATACTTCAACCTATCCTGTAACAATTGGCGGTTCCACTGTTGGCTTGGTCGGTGTTGCTACAAAAGGACCTTTTGATAAGCCAACTCTGATCACCAGCCAAGAAAACTTAATTAAAACTTTTGGTTACCCTAACTCAGGCCACCCAGGTCAAGGTCTAGAGGCAGCTTTAGAGATTTTAGAAGTTACGGATAGCGTTTATTTTGTTAGAGTAGGCGACGGAAGCCAAACCGCAGCAACTGCTAATGTTGATTTAGCTTCTTGTCCTGCTGTTGGTATTGCCCCAGGAAAGAATATCGGAACGACAGCTTCAGCTCTGTTCGTAGTTTCTGGTCTGGATAATGCAGGTAATGCGATCTACCCTGGTGGTAAATTTGTTGAAGTTCCACTAGGTTCTGTTGATACCCAAACTGCTTTAGCTAAAGCTTTTGGAACTAATCTTGACAGCTTAAAAGTTACTGCCCAGTATCCTGTTGACTCAATAGGTGTTCCTTCAGGAATAACGGGAGCTAATGCTGATGCAGGAGCTTTAGTTCTCTCTTTTGCGGGTTCACAAGCTAGACTTTATGTCTCAAGTAACGTTGCTGCTGCTGTAGCAAGTTTTGCTGCGGATGGCACACTTGGAAGTTTCGCTAACTCGGTTAATGCACAAGGTTATGCTATAGCAACAAATGTTGCTAAGTATGAAGTAGAAAGTATTGAAAAAGGCACAGGATACAACGAAACGAGTGTTAATGGTGTTACTAGAGGCAACAGCATTGAAGTTAAGAACCTCGGAGGTGCTCTGTTCGAAGTTGTAGTCAATGAGGATGGCGGCCAATACGAGTCATTCAAGACTAGCTTCGTTAATAATACGACTAATATCCTAAAGGTTATGGGGAACACTTCCATTACATCAAACTCAGATGTTGTTTTCGGAGACCTTGTAGGAGCGGCTGGTTCTGTAGCTACTCTTAGCAATAGCTTTTTCTCAAATGGACTAGGCTCAATTGTTGCTGGCGCGACTGGCCCTAGATTCGTCAAACTTCTTCCTGGAAGTTATCCTCTCAGTAATGGTGATGACGGAGAACCTACTGCTGGTGTGTATACACCATTCATAGGCGATTCTGCTACAAAGACCGGTCTTTACTCTCTGGACGATGAAGGACTCAATCTGACCGTAGCATTAGTCCCAGGTATTCATGCTCCTTCAGTGCAGGACGCACTAATCACTTTAGCAGAAGAAACTACAAACTTTATCGCAATAGTTTCTCCTCCAAAGGATGCAGTAGCAAGTGTGCAAGAAGCTATTGATTGGTCAAACGGTCTTTCTAACGAAAGAAGGTCTGCCATCAACTCATCATACGCAGCTATCTACTGGCCTCACGTTCATACCTTCATCCCAACTATTGGAAACGATGTTTGGCTTGATCCGGCCATTTACGGAGCTAGACAAATTGTTTATACAGCTTCAGTAAGTGAGCTTTGGTCTGCACCTGCTGGCTTTGTCAGAGGTCGTCTTACTAAGCCTCATGACGTGGACTACCCACTCAATCAGGGTGATCGTGACGCACTCTACAGTGGTGGAAACGTTATCAACCCGATTGTGAACTTCCCTCAGCAGGGTATTACGATCTTCGGTCAGAGAACTGCTCAAAGAGCACCATCTGCCCTTGATAGAATTAATATAAGACTTCTTACTATATACCTTAAGAAGGTTCTTCTTAGATCAATGGTCAATCAGATCTTTGAACCTAATGATCCAATCCTCTGGAAGAGTATTGATACAGTTGCGCGAACTATTCTAGATGATATTAAGATTCGTAGAGGAATTTCTGAATTCAATGTTGTTTGTGATGCAACAACTAACACCGCAGCAAGAATTGAAAGAAACGAACTTTGGTGTAAGATTATAATCAAACCAACTAAAACGGCAGAAGCAATAGTCTTCGAACTTAATTTAGCTGCTCAATCAGCAACTATCTAGTGATTACTAAAGAGGAATAATATGGCAACTCACTTAAAAAATAATCGTGGAGAACTTAGGACAGGTCCTGGGACAATTGATGGTCTGCCTCTATTGTCGCACAAGCTTGATTCAATTAGGACTTATAACTGGGAAGTTCAGTTTAATGGGACTTTCATTGAAAATCCAGTCATCACAACCCAACCGGTATCCGAAGCTCTAACTCTCGGTGCGAAAAAAGTTCAAGCAGCGGGCCACTCGGTCGAAGACATCCCAGTCCGCAGATTAAATGATCTTTATCATTATCCTGGTGCTGCTAACAACAAAGAATTGATTATTACTTTTGATCATTTACTATACGGAGCACCTGTAGCCGCTCTTTATAACTGGTTTAGAAATGGTTCTTACAATGTTAAGACTGGTGTAGTCAACAACGCTAGTAATGCAAAGAAGCACAGTATAGATGTTATGTATTACGACAACCGTAAAGAGGTTATAAGCGTGACTACGTATTATGGAGTTTTTGTGGCCGCATTTGAACCAGGAGAACATAACTATAGCACAGCAAATGATTTCCATACTTTCGATGTTACTTTTAGATACGATTTTATGGATTACTCTCAAGTTCAGCCAGTCGCACAACCGGATGCAAAGTTTGAGCCTGTAGAGTATGTGCCAAATAATTTTGCCTGATAAATTATCTGATAGCTTTGAGAAACCCGCCTATAAATACTATAGGCGGGTTTTTTCATATCATGAAACATTTTTTCGAACTCTTAGACTCATATAATAAGCGCAGATGCTGTGTATCCCCTGTTAATGAAGGAGCAACAAGAGCGCAAAGAGCAGCGGCAGCAGCCACGCAGCAACAGAAAATGGCGGATACGGCAGGTCTTATTAATCAAGCAATAAAAACCCCAAACCAAGAATTGGCCGCTCCAGGAGGGACTTGGAAACTAGTCCCCAAGGTTGATGATAGTAATCAAAAAGTTATTGGATATAGCATATTTACAAGTATAGATGGTAATAAATCATATCCTGTAGACCTAAATGGTAATATCCAAGCTACCGGCAGTAGGCTTTCACGTATCCAAAACTTCTTACTAGGGAAAGACGAAGAGAAGAAGACTGATTCGACTCAAAATCAAGGTAAAACCCCTGGAGAAAGGTTCCCTGAAGTAGATCTAGAAGAAGCAAGAAAAAGAGCCAAAATTGAAGCTGATAACCTAGAGATTAACGAATCTCTAACAGATATTGTTAGTCAGTATGACGATGAAGCAGTATGTAGAGCTAGACTAAACATTGGAGCTTTACTAGATGTCTTTAGACCAGATAAAGATAGACCTTCTACAAAACCTTCTAGAGAGTCTGCGGAGACTAAGATCTCAGAAAAGTTAGAGAAAAGAAGACTCTTTATTACTAGGTCTACTGTAACTGCTATACACAGTGTAGTTAGAGATAATTATCCTAAACTACAAAATAATGAGCCAGGAGCGGCTTGCGCCTTCCTCTCAGATTTAGAGAAGAAAATTGATGCGACTTTCGTAACAGATGAAGATAAAGAAGCTTTTAGATCTGTTTTTATTTTTCCTGAAGACTTAAGTCAGCATGTCATTAATCTTACTTCTAATAATCAAAACTCTATAGCAATGTCTATAGATTTAGCTAACAATCCAAAGGTAGCTGAAACTATTGAATATATTTTGAAGGGACATTGCCAGAAAGAGGAAGATGATTGTGTTCCACCTGAGAGTTTACCTGAAGAGCAAATCAATGCTGTAAAAGATAATATGAAAATTGTTTTATCTTTAGCAGCTAAAGATGAATTAAACGACGAAGAAAAGGCACTTCTTCAAAGTTTAATTATGATAACAGACACAGGTAAGGTTGCTGTCGCAGGAGTGAGTTTCTTAGACAGCATTATTCTGCCAGATAGAGGCAGAGCTTTTGCAGATACATTGAGGTTTATAGAGAGAAAGCACGGTATAAGTTTTGATATATTAGAATTAGAAGGTAGAATTACGTCAGAAGGAGCACTCAACACTTTAATTGGAACTGCTTTTGAGCACTGGCATTCTTTAGTAGATTTGCTAAACATGAGATCTAAAACTAAAGACCCAAAGACACAAGAAGCCATAACAAGAGTTGCGACAGTCTATTACAATAGGCTAGCTAATCTATGTGAGTCAATGCGAGCAATGAAGCAAAGATTAGGAAATATAAGTAGTAAAGGTCCTGCAATACCAACTGACGAATATGCTAAAATTGTAGACTTTAACAATGAAGTTGGCGAGGATTGTTCAGAACTTAGCGACATGAACAGAGTAATGTCTAACCACGTATACAAGTCTATCAAAAACAGAAATCCTGATCTTATGGTTCAGGTAGGTAAAGAAGTCGGTAAGGGACTGAGAGCAGATATCGTATTAGGCTTTTATGATAGAAAACAAGCTGAGGCTGCTGCAAAAGCTTCGGGACTCAACCCTAAGAAAGCTGTTAAAAAAACTACAGTAGGGGAGATGTTGGCTAGAAATCCTAAGTATGCTGCGATGCTCATTAACTCAGGGATCATAGGTAAGGGCAAAGAGATAGACCCAGATACAGAGATATTTACTTTTGATGAAGGATTAAAAGTTACCTCAGGTAGAGGTTCAAGTGCAGTTAAGACAGGAACAGCAAGTTTGAACAGTATTCAAGAAGATATTGAGGAAGGCGCATCAAGTCCTTGGGTTAAAAATGTAGGTGAGGCTTTAGGACTCAAAGGACAAAGCTTAGTCAATGCTGTCGAAGGTGCAAGGAAAATATTTAGGAACCTTGACAAGGTAGATAAGATCTTAGAAAGATCTTTACCTAAAATGAATGTTGATGGGACCTTGGAATCTACAGCTAGATTAACAGCCACAGAGATTATGACTAATCTAAGAGATCAAAATATCGAAGGAGTTCTGCTACAGAAAGATGAAGTATTTAGAGCCGCTACTGCTTTCGCAAAAGAAGCTAATAGAAAAAATCCAGACCCCAAGGCTCTCGCCTATGCAAGAGAAGAACTTGCAAAAGCTGTAAAGAAGAGAGTTCTGGAGCAGTATCTAGAAAAAAGATTTAACAGCCTTAAGAAGGACGACAGAGCAGCAGCCGCACTAATAGTTGGAATGGTCGGTGGAGTTAGAAACGATCAATCTCTACAACATGCAGATTTACTTACAGGAGATCAACATATAGTTGATCATAATACCATAGCTGTAACTCCTTTTATGGAAGCTATAAACAATCCTGATAACAAGGTTACTATTAGACGTGCTAGAGATTCGTTCTCTGTGTCAGTAAAATGCGCTAATGGTCCCACTATTACTGTTAGATTTACAGGACTTACTGGGGCATCTAGTATTAGTAAAAGTGTTTTTGATAAGGGGTGTGGAGGACCTAGCCCTGCTATCAAACTTGAATCTCACCAGAAAAATCAACTCTTAGGAGTGTTAAAATCTCAACTAGAAGTTTTAGCTGAGATTTTTGGGCAAAGTTCCAAACCAAAAAACATCTTTAGTGATACTTAGTAGATCCTCTAGTTTGTATACAAGTATATTTTTGTATTTTATAGGTTCTATATCTGTATTGTTTAAGTATCCACCTGTAGGTTCATAATCAGCATGAATTACAGCTAGAATAGTTCTATTATCCTGTTGCCATACTATAAGAGGCCACTTCGCGGATTTTTTTGCGTCTCTTTCGGCCTGTGCCCAAAATTTCCACAGATCCGAGGTCTTCTTGAAGAAGTCGTCGATGAAAACCTTGTTGTAACCCTTTTTACATTCGATAGCGAAATCGAATTCTTTTGGTGTGATTAAGTCTCCGTAGATTTGCAAATGTTCTGGAAGATTGTGGGTCGTGGCGAACGCACCGCTGCCTGGACTACGCATGAAGTCTGTAGTGCTAAATCTAGCGTTTAAGATCTTGCAAACCTTGTTCTCAAAATTTACACCCTTCTTACGGGAGTTCACACGCTTCTTCTTACCTCCAGATAACTCTGCTAGATAGTCCTCGGCAGACTCCTCTTTTTTTGATGGTTTCCTTGGCATTTTTCGCCTCCTCGTCTATAATAGGCCATGTCAGAAGACAAAATCAATCTAAGCTTTGATAACGCCACTGTAAAATTTAAGGAACAAAGTAGGGGTAGAATGAAAATTGTAATTAAACTAGATAAGTCTGAGGCTGAAGGCTACACTAATTTTAAGAATAGTGTTCTTCCTTCCGGGGCTAATGAAGATGAGTTTATCAAGACAGTATTTTTCATGGGGCTAGAACAGTTCCACAAGAATGCAATCAAGATGCTTGATAAGTATGTCGAAGAGAATGCAGAGAAGCTTAAGGAGGAAGGATTTGATGTTGACGCAATCAAATCAATGAATCAGCAAATCTCTGAATACGCTGTTGAAGAAGCTCCAACAAAAGACCCTGAGTGATGTTAATCAGAAAAAGCCCTAATTCAGCAGAACTAGTCGAAGTCCCTAATGTCACTTGGGTTACAAGTGATAGTTGGGTTTCTTATTCTGATCTTCTTGAGTGCGTAAAGAACAACGATCTGAGCAATGCTACGATCTCTCATGCACTCACACAGCATAAGAAGGATGAGAGTAAGTATGGTCTGCTGTTCTTGAATCTATTTGACGAACCGTGTGAGCGTTTGTTGAATAAGATTCAGACCCATTATCAGAGGAATGAGGATACTTATCCTCTATATATCATTAGCTCTTTCGAATGTCCTGAACTCTTTGCAACCTTCAATGTTAAGGTTGCTCCGACACTGATTGTGTCGCATACTAAGTTCTTCGTTACGAAAGACTACCTCCCGAGTATCTACTCAGAATTAAGGGTCTGAGTGGGGGGTTGGGTCCAGGTCTCCTAGCTGTTCTCGAACTTTCGCTAGGTAGGCTTGGATCTTTTCTTTTTGTCGCTTCTCTTTACTATACATCAGTCTGATATTGTTTAGTATCACCGTTGTAAAGAAGTTGAATGCGGTTCCCTTATCTGGGCTGAAGTTCTTGATCTTCACGAAGATCAGTAGAAAGCAATCTTGCCTCACGTCATCGAACTCAACTCCCTGAAACTTGAATCCGTCGAAGATATTCTTAATAAGAAGTTCGAAATTCTCAATGAGTTCATCTTCCCAGGTAGCCGGATGTGCCTTATAACCGGCAATAACCTTTTCGAATCTCTCATTATTTATATACGACATAATCCTATTATAGGACTAGAGTTATGGCTATCTCCGAAATCTGCAATGGTTGTTCCCAACTCAAGAAAAAGAAGCCAATTCACGGCTATCAGGATTATCTCCATGATGGACAACAAGCAGATATTCTAATCCTCAACGACTCATTTCGCTGGGGGCAAGGAGGGATCGCACCTGTCGATGGCAGTGAACTTGCACTCCTCTTACGTGCCTACGAGGAGGCAGGCATTCCAGAAGAGGAATATCTAGCTTTCAGCCACTCTGCCTGCATCAAGTGTCCTTACGTTGGCTCAGATGATATGTCTGCGAACGACATGAAGATCTGTAGAGTGCATCTGGAGCACACGATTAAAGTTACAAAACCAAAGCTCATCATCTGCTTTGGTAACTTGTCTTTAAAGATGCTGCTGAAAAAGAGCGGTATCATGACGAAAAGAGGGAGCCTGTTCGACTATAACGGAGTCCCCGTCATGGCAACTTACAGCCCCATCCAGGTGATCCGAGAGCCCAAGTATGCGGATCTGTTCATCAAAGATATCTCCAATGCCTACAGAATCTTCAAGGATGGAGCTAGCAGTAAGCAGAAGGACTTCACGATTGTTAAGGAAGTGAAAGCAATCACTGCTCTCACAGATCGCTTCAAGGCGATGAAGGCAACAAATGTGCCTGTCGCAGTTGACCTTGAAACTACAGGCTTTGAGTTCAACCGTGATCGTATCCGCACGATGGGGATCAGCTTCCGAGACCCACAAACCAAGGAGAAGGAAACCTTTGTTCTTCTCAGCCCAGAAGAGGTGTGCAAGCAAGACTACGATAACCCTTTCATGGAGTTCGTAGACTACTTCCTAACCTCACCGAAGTTCAAGAAGATCTTCCACAATGCCAAGTTCGACTTGAAGTTCCTCTACCATCTCCTCTATAAGGATAAGAGGATTGCTTCAATGCACGCGGTCAACAATGTCGCTTGCACTAAGATCATGGCTAAGTTCGTAGATGAGAACAAGCCAAACAGTCTCTCCGATCTCGTGAAAGAATTCTTCGGAGTGGTATTCAATGCTAACTAAAGATGGAAGCAAAACAGACTTCGCAAACATGCCGATTGATGAGGTGGCTGAAGGCAATGCGTTGGATGTTTTCTACACGCTGGACCTATATTACCTCTTCGAGGAGAGCCTCCCGGAACACTTCCTCAAGTTCCACTCGGAGGTCATTGAACCGCTCAACTCGTATCTGGCGCTACAGACTTACAACGGCATCACAATCGACACGTCCAAGCTGGAGGAAATGGAGAAGAGCCTTCTTGAGAAGAAGGAAGCGGCTATAGACGAGATTTACTCCATTTACCCAGCAGGTAAGAACATTAATAGCTCGAAGGACCTGAGAGAGTTCCTCTATTGCGATGAGCAGATCAATCGCGTGGAAGGTTCCTTCAATGTCTATTGGCCCGAAACAACACCCAAAGGTGCTCCTTCCACGAACGCAGATAGCCTGTCGTTCCTACTTACAGCAGTAAAGAAAGAACTAGCAGAGAGGGGACATGAGTAGAAAGAACTGGAAGGAGAAGGAGCGGTTAGAGGAGCTTTGTCGCTTCTCCGTCGAGAAGTTGCCCACGTCGGAGTTGCTCCGGCTTGAGACCTTTCTCTCTAACCTCCTTGCATACAAGAAGCTCGACAAGCTCGATACGACCTTCGTGAAAGGTCCAAAACGAGTCATCGAGAACTTCGGTCCTAAAGTCCACTGCGACTTCAACATCGACGGGACGGTCACAGGAAGACTGTCTTGCTCGACCTATTACGGAAACAATCGACGCCCGATGGGTGTATCATTCCACACCTTGCCTAACAAGGACAAGAAGCTGGACGTGAACATCCGCAACATTTATAGCGTGGATAAACCAAGTCAGCGGTTTATCACTGCTGACTATTCAACAATGGAGTTGCGAGTCCTAGCCCACCTTGCTGATGTGCGTGAGATGAAACACGCATTCAACACGGGCTTGGACTTGCACTCTCACACCGCATCCCTGATCTTTGAGAAGAACATAGAAGATGTGCAATCGGACGAGAGATCACAGGCCAAGACTGCTAACTTCCTTATTGTATATGGTGGTGGAGCCTCAAACCTTTCAGAAGTTGTTGGCATTACCATCAAGCGGGCGCAACATGTTATCGACCGTCACAAGGAAGTCTATCATGAGGTTCACCGACTCATGGCAGAGACTGAAGAAAAGGTTCGACACTTCAAGTATGTCGAAAATCCTTTTGGTCGTAGACGGCATCTTCCTGACATTGATAGTCCTGATGGTGGTATGCAGCATCGAGTTCTGCGTCAGGCGTTTAATATGATCATCCAGAGCACAGCCTCAGACATCCTGCTGTGCGCTGACGCCTCGCTCATGAACGAGATCAAGTATCGCAAGTATGAGGACAAGGTCCGCATTGCAGCCAACGTCCATGACTCCATGGAAGTTATCTGTGACGAGGAGATCGCCGAGACTGTCTGCCATATGGTAATCAATGCCATGAAGAACAACCCTGTAGCCAAGAAGCTGATTGGGGAGTTTTCTGTGCCTTTCGAGGTAGAGTTAGAAGTAGGTAATACGTTCGGGGATGGTATCCCCATGGAGGAATATTTTGACCAAGATTGAAGTAGAGCTTCAGGATACGATGGGTAGCGATAGAGCAATCGCAGAAGCTGCCTGGACATCCTCGAAGGATAATGAAAATCGCCTAGACCGCCCAGAGAAAGATGTAGCTCGGGTGGTCAACATGCTTGCGGACTATAAACACTCAGTCCCATTCGAGAGCGTGATCTTCCGCTTCTGGATCAGGATGCCTATTGCTATTGACAGGCAGCTCATGACCCACAGGATCGCTTCTCACAGCGGTATGAGCGGAAGGTATAGAACCATGCCCTCCGACTTCTACGATGTCCCACAGGACGTTTTCGACATCCTGGTGAACGTTCCTGACGGTTCCAAGAGAATTGAGGAATACAAGAGCCTCTGTGTAGCCACAAATGTGTGGTATCAAGAAGCCATCACTAAGTTGAGGACTGATCGGGACAATGGAATGATTGATGGTGTTGAGTTCAAGAGAGTTCGTGAATTCTTCCGAGGAGTCTTACCTCAGCATAATATGACAGAGCGAGTGACAATTATGAATCTTCGCTCTTGGGCTAATTTCTACAAATTAAGATCTAAGCTCGATGCACAGCCTGAGATTCAGGAAGTCGCCAATCAGATGCGTGCAGAAGTGATCAAATCTGGTGTCTGCCCTATCGCCTTAGAAGCATTAGAGCGGAACGACTGGTCTATATAAGGAGGACTTTATGAGGTTAGATCTTATGGCGACTCCAAAAATAAATTACGATAAGTTACCAAAAATTTACAAAAAGTTACTTGATAACGAAATCGTGGCGTTAGACGCCGGTTGGAGAGTCTTTCAGATTAATTTAGCTAGGCATCTCTTCGATGGCCTGGATAAGTGCCATGGGATCACAGATTTTGATTCTGCGTCAATCACTCTCGATGTCGATGTGACTGACGATTTGGCATATGAGACTTTAGTTCACGAGATCACACATGTGATTTTAGAAACTGTGGGCTGCGGGGATAATTATGGCGAACAAAAGGACCTAGTTATTTCTAACGAGAAACTAACGACCCTCACCAGCCGAGGATTAATTATGTTCATGACGCTAAATCCCAAGCTATTCCAGCTATTATTAGATGGGCCGCTATGAACAAGATCCTCGTCTTTGGAGACTTGCACCTCAAGTATTGGAATAAGTTTCAAATTCAAGCACAAACCAAATGTGTCTTGGATGCTTGGGATAAGTATAAACCTAAGTATACAGTTTTCTTAGGTGATGTCTTCGAAGACCGGAAGCCAAACCCAAAGACCATCCGCGAAGTTTATAGATTGTTTCAGAATCTAGACTCTCGCTTGTCAGAGACAGACAGTCGTTGCTTCATTATTCGTGGTAATCACGACACTGATAGCAAGACTAACAATACCTCCGAGATGTGTAGTGTCTTGGAAGTGGTAGATCAGATCTCAAATCGAATTACGTTTGTAAAGGATATTGAGGTTATCAAGCTAGATCCTAACTATAAAGTTTCGATGATTGCTCACTTCGAAGATGAGCAGATGGTCAAAGACAGGTTAGAGAAGTCTAAGAGGTGTGATATTGTATTTGGGCATTTCGGCTTTGACGGGTGCCTCCATAGAGAGACCTATGATTTTAGCATTGGACTTGATGAGTTCCAATCCCGTGCTATGTTGGGTCATATCCACAAGCATGAGCACTACAAGAACTCTGATGGACATGACATCCATCTATTAGGAACTCCATACTCCGTGTCTTGGCACGATAAGCATAGTGATTACTATGTATCTCTTATCGACACCTCGACAAAGGAGGTGGAGTTTGAGAAGATTGAAGGCGGTATTCGCCACGTCACGATCAACGATTATGAAATCGAGTCGTGGATGAAGAAAGCCGAGAAAGACAAATTTTACTGTATCCGCGTGATGCTAGACCCTCTTAATGAGAAGCAGCATGAGGATGCAATAGAGAAGCTACGAAAGAAGTTTACGGAGAAGAAGGGAACAATCGACTTCCGTTTCAGGCCGATCGTGACCAAGAAGCGAGAAGAGATGTTCACTGTCGAAGATCCCACAGACTATCTAAGTGACGAAGTTCTAACTGAGTATATCAAGTCCACAGGGACTGAACTCCAGAAAGAAGATCTGATGCGAACACTGAAGGAGATCACTAAGGATGAAAGTTAAGAGCATCAAGATCAAGAACTTCTATTCCTACGAAAACGCAGAACTGAGTTTCGAGGAACTAGATAATCTAATCTACGTTGATGGTAAGAACAAGGATGCTGGCGGCTCGAATGGCTCTGGTAAGTCGTCTTTGTTCGAGGCTGTTGTCTGGGGACTGACAGGTAAGACTATCCGTAAGAGCATAGAGGATGCCGTTGTTAATTTTAATAACACCGACTCCTGCGTTGTAGACTTGGAAGTGGATGATTACCGAATCATTCGAGGAAAACGACCCTCCAAGCTACAACTATTC
>Ga0208644_1000621_pt1 | contig 31244 bp, 41 predicted proteins | sample VirMetDEL_Nov_18_FD_184517 | JGI IMG/M metagenome (GOLD analysis project Ga0208644, IMG submission 184517) | Aqueous microbial communities from the Delaware River and Bay under freshwater to marine salinity gradient to study organic matter... | ecosystem: Environmental > Aquatic > Marine >...
CTCGCGAATTACCCATGAAACAAATTGCTAGGAAGGACCCGCTGCCAGCCCCGTAGGGCCTTTCTGAGACGTTTATTCGCATGACGGGCTTCGATTGTCATAGTCTGGATGAAAGCCGTGACAGACGTTGTGCGTGTATCTGTCGGCCTGCGCAATTTCATCTTGATAGTCGGCATCTCCGACGAAAGCCAGCGCAGTGATTACAAATATCGATAGCAGGATCTTGGTTAATCTGTTCATCATTTGCTCCTTATGATGTCACGATTATCGTTTACTTTTAGTCATGGTGTCAACTATCTCTTCTTGTCCGCGATAGCTGCTTGCAGATTCTTTCTAAACTTTTTGGCGAACCCATCATCTCTACTAAAGACATAACTAGAAACGAATGACCCGAACGGGAACAGTGGCTTATAAGTCGCATCCTTCTCGAATGCTACGACCATGCGGATCTTCTGGCCACCCTTCTTAGTCTTTCTTCCGTAACGCTCCCAGATCCCTTCATCTCTACCCCTGGAACCTTTCGGGACACCTTTGAAGAACTTAGCCTTATCTAGCAGCATCTCATCTATCGCGCCTTTCTTAAAGTTTCCGAAAGCATCGAGATATCTTTTAGAATGCTTGGTTGCTACTCGTAGCGCACGCTTAGTGGGAAATCTAGTACCGCCAGCGACCATGAATTTCATGAAGTCAGCATTAGTCTCATCCCAGAAAACTTCAGCCGTAAGGTCTCGTTTGGTTGATTTCTTATAAAAGAAGTTTTTTTGCGTGAACTTGGTAGCACCTGTCCCTGATTTCTTCTTGAAGACGTTGGTTGTTTCCTTGCCTACAACGCCTGTTCCGCGCTTCTTGACTAACTCAAAGGCCAGTTGATTTAAGGTCTTGGATGTTGCGAACGGAATCTGTTTCTTCTCTATTTTAGAAAGATTCTTCGTTGCTTCTTTGATGTCATGCTTAACACTGATCTTCATTTACAGCCTCGCATATATCTTCAATGATCGAATGCTTTATCAGATCGTGGTAGCCAAGCTGATTGATAAGATGGATCTGATCGAAAGACTTCTCGCCTTCTTGGATTAACTTCCACTCGACGAAACCTTCTTCTTCGACCTGGGCTAGTCCTTCAATGAATGTTATTTCGTTCCGTTCCGCTTTCTTCCACAACTCGTATAAAGCTTCCGCTAATCTGTTGGGATGCAGCTTGGTTACGTTTGTCATAAGCCCACCACATCTCGATTGATTTTTTGGCGAACCAATAGGTCAAAATGACCAATGGCAAAGACATAATGAACAGGATTGAAAATACCAGGAACCCGTTGATTGATCCTATTAGATAGAGTTTATTCATTGGGATAGACCAGATCAACGCACCAATCACATTTTGTGCAAGATGCCTGCGGTGGCGATTCGTGCTTAATTATGTCACTTTCGCAAACAGGACAGACAGGCTCGAACGTATCAAAGAACTTGTCCCAGAAGGGCATATCATCAGGGTAGTTACTCGCCATAATCCAACCCATCCGTTAGTCCTTGCTTCAGCGCTTTAATGATTCCTTTAGCGTTAGCCTCAAACTGTAACAGATCAAGCCTCAGATCTACATCCTTTTTCCAATTACGCTGACCGTATTCGATGCCACACTTCATCTTGATTTGCTTCAAGACGTTATTAGTGGTGTTTGAATAAACGACTCTTTCAAGCTCTTCGTTTGGCTTGCGATAGATTCCCCTGACTATTTTCACTTTTCTTTATCCTGTAACTCGTTTAGAAGTTTAAGAATTGACCGGATCATCTGGCGATCACATTCATCGACCTGCGTGTTGTCGTAATGATCCATGACTTTAACTAATGTCATCCACGCCAATAGCATATCGTTTCTAGTTGGTTTCATACTCATCCCCTGTTTTCTCCTACTATAAACGTTTTTGTTTACTATGGGATAGACCGTTTTGGAATAACTAAGATGCTTTTAATAACTTGACTCGTTCCTTGGCTAGTCGGTATCTCTTCAAGTCATTGTAGGTAATCCTTGTCCCTTTGCGTTTTTCGTTCTCGAATATCTCTATGAAGAACAGATCTTCTTCTGCCTTCTCAATCACGGCTCGTGGGATTTCGTTCTTCTTGGGATCGCGGAAAAGCAAACTAGGGGATAGCCGCAGGGCTTTCATGACTTCTATCCCGTTTGCTTGACATCCGAAGCAGTGCATTAATACCCGATCATCTTGCTCGGTTATTGACAGGCTTGGGTTCTTATCTGGATGCGCTGGACAAATTGCCCAGAGTTTATTTGCTTTTTTTGTAACTCCGTTCAGGTGTGGCAAGATGTCAGCTAACACTTTTGATCCTTTTTATCTGTAGATGTGTGATGTGATTCTTCACCTCATCTGAGATGTGAATCGTCGCCTGTGGTGTCACCGCATTAGGCCAGACCCCGAACTTACTTTTGTAGGCATGGGATACCCATCCAGGCTTATAGCCTTTCTTCCTGGCGTAAAAATGGAATTCACCTAACCATCTGGCTTTGTCTTCTTTCGAGAAGTCGCGATTATTTTTCTTCAGTTCTTTGAGAATCTGACTATCTGACTTCAAGACTTGCTTTGGCGGTCTTTCGTAACCACAGACACACTTTACAACGAAATGCTGGAAACATTGTGGACACAACGATAATTCTGATTCTTTTTTCTCTTTAGTCAGTTCACGTTCGTTGTAGGTCTTGTCCCCAGCGTCGAGACTTTCTGGAACAATCGACTCAGGGAAGCCGTGTCTCAAGACATTACCTGCATGGTCTAGGTAGATCGCGTGGGTCTTATTGGGATGGAGTCGCATGATCCTGCCTGCTCGCTGGATATAAGAAATCAGGCTTTTAGTAGGCTTTAGATCGATTAACGTCTGGACTTTTGGCGCGTCATATCCCGTGTTAAGTAATTGCGAACAACTCAACACTTGGAAGTCGCCTTCATCATGACTTTCGTAAATTATTCTTCTTTCTTCATCGTCCATGTAGCCGTCGATGTGTTCTGCTGAGATTCCCGCTTTTCGGAACATTTCCACCAGTTTTTTCGACGTTTTAATTGATGGACTGAATGCAATCGTCTGGCCTTGACCGAACCTTTTGAAATTTTCAATGATGTCACCTACCAGCTTTTGATCTTCTTCAGTGGCTTTCGCCAAAGACATTGGATCATAGTCCGACCCGCCTGTGGAAAGTCTTTTTGTTTTCACACCATTTAAATTGACATGACTTCCACCGAAATACTTAACAGGACATAAGTAGTCCTTATCAAGAAGCTGTTCAGTGGTAATCGGAACGACCAGATCTTGATAGTGCTTGCCCAATCCTTTCGCATAAGGTGTAGCGCTTAACCCGATAAAGATGACTTTAGAGTTCTTCTCCATCAATTCGGTTAAATGCTTATAGTGCGTATGGCATTCATCCACGATGGCAACGTGAAAGATCGGCTGGTAACGTCTTCTCGCTAAAGTCTGAACTGATGCTATCTGTATGTCTGCATTGGGATCTGTTCGCCAGTGATCACCTTGCATGACCCCGACCTTTAGCCCTGCCCTGTCGAATTCTTCAAGAGCCTGCTGGACTAGCTTGATTCTGTCGCAAATGAAGATGCCCTTCTTGCCATTCTTGGCAGTGTTCTTCAGGATCTCCATTGCTACCCGTGTCTTCCCGAAGCTACACGGTGCAGCCAAGATGATTCTTTTATTGCCCTTCTTGATTGAATGCCTTAATTGGTTGATTGCTTGTTCTTGATGTGGCCTAAGCATCTAGCCAATCTTCCATTGCCATGAGTTGATATTGCTCCATGATATAAGCCTTCCCTTTTCCTAAGTCGCCTATGTTTTCTTGCCTAAAGACTTCATCAGCATGGACTACGCCCCTGATCGTGAATTCAGGCATTTCCCCAGTGACCAAGATATACCAATCAGCAGTTCTGCCCTGGTAATCAGGAACCAGCAACTTGCCATAAGGATATTTGGTGCTTTTAACATTAATCGTTTGTCCCCTATAAGTTAAGTCTTCATGATCTGATTTATCCTTCAGATCTGGGTAAACGTTTAGATATTTCGCAACCGCCATTTCAGCGGCGAATCCATTCACTAAATTTGTATGAGCATCACCTGATCTGGTGAATTTATTCCAACTGACTTGTGGGCCGTAGGTTGATTTACCTTCGGCAATCATGTGCGCTATTTCTACTTCAGCATCAGTCAAAATGATCTTCATGTATCACCCTGTATTTTGGGCATAGCTCCACTTTTTCCCTGTTGCAAGAGACAGGCGTATCATTCGCTAGATGACTTAGCCCATGCGTCTCTAGATCCTAAGATCCGGTACTCATGTGGTTTCCCTTTCCTAGTAGGACGCAACTCCTACCATACCCCGCTCGGGGCCTGCTGCAATTCAAGGACGTGAGTCGGGTCAAGTGGTCAGACCTACAACATGCTCACGGATTATCGCTATGTTCGTATCTAGTGTTGCCACTACTTGCTGGCACGATTAAGCCAGACGAAACGAGCGACGGAGATGACCAGTTGTGACCAGTTGCAACTAGTCGCAATTGGTCTTGAAGGCAGTTTGAAAAGGTGGGATAATTACAGCCGTGTCGGTTTGTGCACGGTTGTCTTTCCTACCTTACCCAAATCGGCCTTCAGGGGTTGGCAGCCCCGCCGACACATTCAATATACTCTAGTCTATCTCTTGAATCAACCGTTCCAAATACCATTTAGCCTTTTCAAGATCCTGCTTGGGATTTTGCTTGTACTTATGTCGGTGAATGTACTTTAAGACATTCCCTTCTAAGTATCCCTTAAACCCTGGACCAAGCTGCTGCTTGATGTAATCAATCGCTTCAATACCACCCTTGTTATAGTGCGGTGGCTTATTGATCAGGTTCCAGTCCTTCTCGTTGGCGCTGTCGATACCTTTTGATTTGCTGATAGACTGTGCTTCGGTCCCAAATTTTACCATTCCGTTTCGCCAAGCCTCTTCGGTTGAGTTCATCTCGTATTTTTCCACCGCTTTTCCCCTGGTAGTGTAAATTGATAATTAATTTGACTACTTTGTATTCCGCTGGATTCTTCTTTAATTTTCCGTTCTCTAGATCATAGCCAAAAGGCGGCGAACCATGATGCAAACCTTTCTTCCTACGTTTAGCCAGACCCTTTTTGACCAATGCGCTTGAGTCGATGAAGCTCCGATTATGAACCTTACCGTGGCAGTCAGCACACAAATTAACGGTAGTCGTTCCACCCAAAGACTTGGGAACAACGTGATGTGCATGAACTGCTCGCTCGCCGCAATCAAAACAGCTTTCCTTTGAGTTGTTTAATTTCGGCATTAAACTCTTCGATCATTTCCCTATAATCGGCGGCATAGAGTTTATGCGGTTTGTTTGCCGTATCCAACATGAAATCAACGTACGCTTTTCCGTACGCTTCAATCATAAAGACAGTGTAATTCTGCGCTGCGAGTCCATGTTTCATGCCGTATAAATTACAGCCAGGGCATTGAAGGTGAACATTGTCAGGATTGAACGCATGGAACGAACTTTTACCTTTAGGGATGAAGTGACCACCATGCATCTTTGTGTAGTGACCGACTTTTCCACAGGTCACGCAAGCCCCGAAGCCATGATCGTCACATTCTTCCAGTCTTCTCTTTAACTGGAAAAGTCTTAGGGCTTTAGATCGCAGCGTTTCTGGCACGAGCAAATTCCGAATTCTTGGGGTTGGTCAAAGTAACCCCGTGATCTAGTCCCCAATGAAAAACCTGCTCCATAAATTGATGCATTTCGCCTTTACTCAAACTCGACGTAGATCTGAGTTGATGCTTGATCTCCGTCTTACCGATAAAGACATCTTCCGTTCCAAGAAACTCGTTCTTCATCAGTAGTTTCATTTTCTCTGGCGTGATGTCGATCTTGCTTGAGAAGTGATCTGCCATCTCACCGCACCACATATGAAATAAAGCATTCTGACTCAGGCTTCTAGTCGCAGAATACGGCTCAACCTTCCAGGCTATCGGTCTTGAGTAATCCCAGTCATCAAGAAATTTCTTGAAGAACTTCAAGACTTGATCAATATCCTTCCGATTACGAATCATCCAGAATACGCCGTTCATCTTCGTTTAACCTCTTCAATCACGTCTTCGACAAACCACTTCACTTCTAACCAAAGCCTTTTTAAACCTTTAATTAATTGATCTTTCCAAGAAATCAAAGACTTCAACGTCGAGACCATGACAGACTTTAATAACCAACGATATTTTTGCATCCTTCCTGCCCCGCCAGTGATTTATTTGTTGTCGATGAACATTGAGCCGACGGGCTAGTTCAGAAGAACTAACCCTTTGCTCATCCTGCATTTCCTTCAGAGCTTTGCCGAAATCAAAACGGTAGGTCATCACCGTCATCCTTTTTATATGGATCTGAGATCTTACCAGTCATCACTGGCTGGTTCCCAGATGCGTCATCGCGTTTCCACAAGGCAATATCTAAAGTTTCACCTTCCTTGATATCCCTATGAGCAACGACCTTACCCGTTACGACTGGCTGCTTATCGCCGCCTTTGTCGTTCTTCCACAGGCTTACTTTTCCCCGATTGTCATATTGCATTTTAGACTCCTATGAGTTGAAAGTTAGTTTCTAGATCTTCAAGTAGTTTCTCAATCGCCGCTTGAAGACCAGCGATATACTTATCATCCCGTTGAACTTTCATGATCAAATTAGGAAGATCTGGATGGTAAGACATAAACCAATAGTCTGGTAAATCCATGATCCACATAGTCCCCTGGACTTGGGCATAATACTCTGGTGGCATGATTCCTTCTTTGTGGTAATCAATAAGATACTTCACCTGAGTCGTATGCATCGGACATTTAATCTCTAGCCCGATATCACCGACTAACCGATCAGGACTGCAACCGATAGCTTCCTTGTCATCGGTTACAAACCCGATTTCTCGGCAGGGTAAATCTGTCTGAAAACTAAACACATCAGCCGCTTGGGGTTCTAGTTCACGGCCACGTTTCATGTGGAAAGTATCAAAGCCTTCAAACCGTTTCATTGATAGTCTTTCGGCTAAAAGCTCGTGCATATACTTCTCAGCACTAGCTGACGGCTTACCTGTACCCGTGACGCAATCTTTGAACCTACTTGCTGAAGGCTTGCCCAGGCGGAGCCTGAACCACTCAGGCGTCCCTTGTTCCACGTTGTGGATCTTCATCGATACATTCGCTGGAAGTCAGGCTTACGGATGAAGTCTTTCGCTTCAATGAAAAATCCCCAGTCTGAGAACCTTCTTCTCATTTCTGCCCCCTTTTCTTCTGCTGAAGTTGACTCACTGCCTTGTCGTATTGACTGTCCGTAAGGTTTTCAATCTTCTCAACGCCATAGACTTTGAGAAACGCTTGACGATTAGACTTAGTAGAGTCTAGTAACGCATCGATGTGCGCTACTTTCTTCTCTGAGATGTTCTCAATACCAATAGAGTTATCCGTAAGTGTCTGAGCATCATTGTCATCTTCAGCATTGATGCCCCACATCGCTTGAGCTTGGTATCTACGGATGTAGGTAGAGATAATCCCGATATCCTGGGGAACGTTCTTCACGTTATCGGACAACGGAACCATCGCACTACAGCGGATCCACTGACCAGAACCGTGGGATATCTGAGACTGTACCGTTACCCGTTCATCGATCATATCCACCGACTGGATGAAACTTAATCCATGGGATGATGCGACTGGACGGATGGCGTTAAGAACTGACGTTAGATCAGCGTATTCGTTTTTGAAGAACGTATTCTTCGTGTTCTTGGCTGGATTCTTGATCTCAGCCTGAGCCTTCGCCATTGCAGCGAATAGCTCGTTGACTTGTTCTGATTGTTGCATTTCATTGCTCCTGTTAATAAATGCCATGACATTGTAACAGGAATGATTAACATTGCAACTATGAAATATGATATATTGCCTGGATTGCTCCAGGCCCCTTTCGGTATCCTTCCCCTAGCCGATCGGGGCCTTTTTATATTCGCCACTTCTGATCATCTCGCAGATCTCAATAGCCCTGTTGCCTACTTGTTTAGCCCACTTGGAGTCATAGAACTCATCAGCGGCAAGATCGAAATTGCTTGTAGACATAGCTAGATTGGCTTTCTGGAAAAGCATCAACCTGGGAAGACCGATGTTGAAACAAATATCAATAATCGCGTGTTGTCTTGCTTCGTTCAAAGTGTTGAACCAAGGGAAGATTTGAAGCTCTTTTATGCATCGGATGATGTCGTTGTCTAGCAAGAAATCAACTTCATCATCGCTTAAACCTAGACCGCCATCTTGATCAATGTTCCTTCCGACACCGACGGTGATTTTCCCTGCTGAACATTTATACGCATGAGACTTAACGCCTTCATGACGTTTCAGCATTTCCCTGAGTTTTTCCATGTCAATCCTTATGACTCGCGCCAAAATAAAAACTTATTATTGATGAAACAATGCCACCTAAATAGCCCAAGACAAGACTGACAATCGTGTCTGAATTTTGGTCCGGCGGCATGATAGTAACCATCCCGATATACCCACCAAAAAAGATCACGCACATGATCGCAATAGCTTTTGGAGTCCAATCTTTTCCCATCGTTTGGCGCGCGTGTTGGATGTCTTGAGTTTCGAGCGCGAAGACATCGACTTCCAATTCCTTCATCCTGGTTTGAAACTGGATCTCGGCCTTCTTAACTTCAGCTATTTGTTCAGGCGTGGCAGTCTGTAGGGCCTTCTCGATAGACTTTGGCTCAGGGCTGCATCCTAGTACCTTAGCAATCGTTTCTGCCGCCATGCCCCCTACAGGGCCTCCTAGAGCGGCTCCAATCGTAGGCGCAAGACCACCGATTAAGTTTTTGATTCCATCTAGTTTCATAGTTAATCCCAAAATTTAACGTTGTCTTTCACCATCTTAGGCTCGCACCAGGCAGTAATCTTATATTGACCATTATCGGACGAACCTTTTTCTAGCGCACCTGCGAAGAAGTTACATCGATTCACATTGCGGAAGTACATCATTTCGGTATCCCGCATCTCACCGTTGACCATAATCATTAACATAAATGCCATGATCATCTCATTCGCACCCAGAGATATAAAGCGCCTAGTAAAAGAACCATGAATGAGATCCCAGAGAACAGAATGGTTCCTAGTAATTTCATGGTCTTGCGGAACTCTTTGCGCTTGGCTCTTAGTTTAGCGACTTCTTTCTCATGAGCAAGCCGTGACTCTTCCATCCTTTGTTTGATGGATCGGTAGAGATCACCTTGTCCTTGAAGCAGGCATATATCTTGCAGTTGTCGGTCAAAGTTAGCCAGTTGCCGCGTGACAGACTCCATCTGAAGCGCCTCTTTGTACGACATCACACCAGCGCCTTTCTTCTCAGCTTCTTGGGCTTTCTCAGTAGCCTCTGCCCATCTACCTACCACAGCAGAAAGATCGCCTGCGTGACCCGCTGACTCTTTCAGGGAACTGATGGCAGAATTAACTGCCTGGACTGCTGCGATTGCTGCGCTGATTTCTGCGATCATACTTCACCTCAGAAACCAGCGTTAAATCATTCGCTAGCTTCTAACTCTGAATTGATCGTGTTTACATAAGCCTGAAAGACTGTTTGTAACTCACTGATCTGAAGATTCAATGAACGAATCTGATTGTTGATTTCTTGCATCCTGCCTACTTTTAATTTGATTTCGTCTGAAAGATCATCAATCTCGAATTCACGATCATCGATTTTCAAAGTTGGCATTATTTGCTCCTTAATTTTTGAACGGTGTCTGATTCCCATATTCTAATGGATAACCAGATGATAGTAAAAAGTGCGGCAACGTCAGGAAGCCAGCCAGCTAGAGTTGCGACGCCACCAGATACTGCGATTGCGTCTGTTATCGCCTTTGCTTCTTCCTGCACGATGGATTCCTTACTTCTTAGCGTGACCAATGTTGACCGCAAGTAGATCAACGAATTGCTTGAGCTTAGCTACGATCTTGTCGTCCTTGTCCGTAGGTGTCATTGCGCTAACTACTGATGCTAAGGTTACTGTTGCTGTAAGCCAGTTAAAGATTTCCCATACGATTTCCATTACCAAGGCACTCCATTAGCCTGAGTTGGGTTCTTGTCAGATTCAATCTTAGCTGCCAGAGATGCTTCAATAGCGTCCTTGTCTACACCGTTGTCCCAGCACCACTGTAAGACTTCAGCTTCCGTGAGGCTGTCATAAGCCACGAAGGAAGGATCTGAAGGGTCTGGTGAAAACCCACAAGTGCCGTAGGATGATGCAGAGTAGTCTCCGTCTACGTCAGTAGCTCGCCAGTGTGCAACAGTTACGCCACCGTCAGCAAGAGTTCTTTCAAGTGTTGAGATTGTCCATGTTGTTGCCATTAGTTAGCTCCTTCTAGTTGTGCGATACGTGCAGTTAGTGATTCAATTAGGTCTTGTTGTTCTTGGATGGCTTTAATTAAAATAAATGTAAAGTCAGAGCCTTTTAGATTTTTTCTTACACCAGCACCTTCAAGTTCATGCTCTACAATTAAATGCGGAAAAATTTGTTCTACTTCTTGAGCAATCAAACCAATGTTCTTGTCTTCGGTGTCTTCTTGATTGTTCCAGTGATAATCAACGACACGAAGATTTTTAAGATCGTCAAGATACCCATCTCTAGTAGTTACAATGTTTTTCTTTTGGCGTTCATCTGAAGTGAAAGACGAAGAACCATCGCCATAAAGATAATAAGAAGCAACACCTTGAGTAGTAGATTTTAAGTGATAACAATTAGTGTTGTTTGCCGTTGAAGGTAAACTTGTACCTAAAGCCTGTACTCCGCTTGTGCCAGAATTTGGGTTGTTGAAAAAACCAGCAGGCGTTGATGTAGAAGAATGTTCAACACAAAATCTTCCAGCGGAGCTCGGCGTCCCAACCAACAAGTTGCCAGAGCTATCAAACCTAGCGGCTTCGGAATTGCCAGTAAAGAAACGCATCACGTTGCTGCCAGTCATGGCGATAAACGTGTCTGTATCATCTGTACCTACGAAATTGTCAGCCATTGCGTTGCCTGACAGGTAGAGGTCTTTGAATCGGTAAGAGCTGTATCCAATATCTATTGCCGCATCCCGTCCAGCATTGGTGGATGCGTTGTGTGGAAAAATTGCATCAACGCCATCATGAAACATGATTGCAGTATCGCCATTTCCTATATATAAGTCGGAATTACTTGTTTCACTACCAATACTACCGACTGTGGTGCCGTCTTTCTGTAGCGAAACAATAGTGCCGTCGTTTGTTTCTCTGTTGAAAATAGCGGCTTCGTCTCCTGAGCGCGAAGCACGAACGTAACCACTAGTGCCTATATCAACACCGCCTGTTCCATTTAAGGAGATATGCCCAACCAACAAGTTGCCGCTTGCATCCAGCGTCATTGCTTGAGCCCACGATATTGTAGAGTCCGCAGCACCCGATATCGTGTTGTACCATTTATGCACGCCAAACGATTGTTCGTATAAAGATGCAGCGTTTGCGTTCAACCTTTTCCAATCTGCATTAAAGTAACTTTGACCGCCCACATAGAAATAATCAGAACTTTGCGAGCCTACCCAGCCGCCTTTAACCACAAGCGATTTGAATGTTGTATCCCAAACAGGTGTAGTGTTTGATAGCCTGACTTGCCCCTGCGCGTCAATGCGCATGGCTTCTGTGGCATCTCTAAAGAAGGTCAATGCACCGCTTGTATTTTGTATGCTGTGTTGGGTTGTTCCATTACTTAAATAAAATATTGGTGTTCCGCCACTTACATAAGAACGAACTGCACCATTGACATCTAGTTTAGTTCCTGGAGATGCGTGTCCAATCCCGACGTTGCCCTGAGCAATGTAGTTATCACCACCATCTGTATCGAATTGCAGTTGAACATTGCCTGAAGAATCATAGCCTCTAATAAGACCATCATCAGAAGCGTCTGTTTGCACTACTAAACCACCACCTGCTCCGCTGTTTGCTCTAAGCGTTGCAAGAACTTGCTGAGTCCCAGAAGGAGAAACAGTCAAACCGTCGCTAACCAAAGTACCCGTTACGTCGATGCCTGTGGAAGTGGTGGCTAGTTTGGCTGAATCATCGTGATAAAGGGTAACAGCGCCATCAGCAACAGCGGTTATCATGTATTCGCCAGTATACTTATGTATTTCTACAGCATCATTACCACGTAAAATAAGTTTGCCTGTTCCTGCGTCATCAATGCGACTATGACTACCATCATGATAAATCTGTAGGTCTTGAGAATTCCCCAGGCGAATCTTCTCGTTATCACCGAGATCGATCTGATCAACGTTAATCGTATCAGCCTGGACTTTGACATTACCGCCAGAACGGACTGCAATAAGATAGTCCGTCGGTAGTAATGATCCACCATCTGAAAGCTCTGAAATCTTAGACATAAGTCACCTCTGGTTGTATTTTAAGGCATTACAGGCCAATCTTCATCATTCAGATTGGGCCAATTTGCATGATTTGGTAAGTCTCTTAGCTCTTGTCTATACGCTTGATATTCTAGCTTTTTCTCTTCTGATAACGGGCTATCTGAAACCTGAGTCCAATCAGTATCCGATAATCGCTGATTCCTGGTTAATCTTGGTTGATCTGTGACATCTACAACTTCAACCGATATTTGTATTGGGATGCCATCTTGAATTTGATATTCATCTGGCGAATACCATCCTTCAACATATCCTTCGCCTTCATTGATTCTTTGATCAATGTTTTGAGTAAATACATTAGACGTAATTTTCCCAGATGAAAGATTATACTTTGTGAACCTCATCGCTTTAACTCCAAAGCTCTAAGATATGGGAATCTTCCATAAACATTATAAGAAGGAACACGGCCTATCTGCATGATATAAGTATGCGTTCCAGCGGCTGGCTGATCTAAGTATGAAACGCCTAACTGTAATCCAAGATTTTTATCCATATATGGGTTATAAGTATAATAAATTAACGTATATGTGGCTCCAGTTTTGCGCCAAAGCCAAAGCTGAACTGCTGTGTAGGTGTTGGTGTAATACGTTGAAGCAGCAAATTCAAACGAAGCAAATAAATCAATAGGACCACCTTCAGTGACGATTGTTACTGATGCTTCGTCCGTGGATGAATTATATGTTGGATTATTTGCTGCATTTATTGTTGTTGCTGTAGTTGAACTATTGAAATCAACCTCAATCCCAGAGACAGCATTTAGCGCGATTTGATTTGTATCAACGCCGCCACCCGCGATGATCAGTTGCCCGCCAGATGTATCTAACGTTACGCCATCGATATTTATTCTATCAGCAGATATGGTTCCTGTCGTAATTAATGAACCAGAAATAACCACATTTGTTCCCATGTATATGTTCCCGCTAGTAACGGAAAAAGGAACGATAGGCGTGTCTGAAGTAGATAATGGGTCAACGACAGAAAACTTATCAGCAATGACTACAAATTCACTTGTAGGTGTACCTGTTGCAGATGTGGACGCTAGACCGAATCCAGCTATCCGATCATTATTATCAATCTTGACCGTATACTGGGCTTCCAGGCCATTAATAGATGTAGCCTGGGTGCTGATTGATGTCGTGTTGCTCCCAACCGTGGTTGATAGGCTCGTAAGACTGCTAGAAATGCTAGTAATAGATCCTTCTGCCGAAGTGACTCGTGTATCTATCCCGCTAATCGCCGTGGCATTTCCAGAAATATCCGTTTCTGCTGATGTCAAATCAGATTGCAGCGTGGTTATATCTGCTGCTTGAGAAGTAATTGATCCTTCTGCGCTTGTAACTCTAGTCGTTAAGCTGCTCAGAGCCGTTGAATTAGTAGATATATTGCCTTCAGCGGTCGTTAGATCGGATTGAAGTGTGGTCACATCAGCGGATATGCTGGTAATAGATCCTTCTGCGCTAGTAACTCTAGTGTCCAAAGAACTTACCGCCGTTGAATTAGACGATATGTTACTGTTTGCAGTTGTTAATCCAGATTGAAGTGTGGTTATATCGCTAGACTGAGATGTGATAGTCCCTTCAGCGGATGTAACACGAGTATCTAATGCGCTTATTGCCGATGAATTCGTTGTAACGCCTGATTGGGCAGTAGTTAAACCGCTTTCCAAATTAGTGATAGATGTGGACTGAGAAGTAATTGTTCCTTCTGCGCTGGTAACCCTGGTATCCAATGAGCTAACGGCAGAAGCATTTGCTGCTACGGTTAATTCTGCAAGATCTAAATCGCTTTGAAGTGCTGTAATAGAACTAGACTGAGACGTTATCGTACCTTCCGCAGTCGTTACCCTTGTAGTTAGTGAACTAAGACCTGTTGCAGTAGCATCAACCCCAGTAGTCGGATCATTGACCGTAGATTCTAAAGCCGTGATCTGGCTTGATTGACTCGTGATGTTATCTTCACTTGCAGTCGTTCTAACGTCTAAGGCTTGAACCGCTGCGGAAGATCCTGATACGAAGTCTGTAAGCTCTTCTAATTCGACATCAACATCACCTTCAGTCGTAAGTAAATTAGCTGATTCATCCGCTACCTTGGTTCTGTAATTAACATCTTGAGTAAATGATGCATCTAACGTGGTTACTGCTGATGAATTGCTGTCAATATCATTCTCAGCGGTTGTTACCCTTGTAGTTAGTGCGCTAAGCCCCGAAGCTGTCGCAGCCACACCTGTAGAGGCGTCATTAACTGTTGATTCTAATGCAGTGATATCGGATGCATTAGTGGTGATGTTCCCTTCAGCCGTAGTGACTCGGGTAGTTAGGCCGCTGATACCAGTCGCATTTGTGGTGATGTTCCCTTCTGCTGTCGTTAAATCAGACTGAAGCGTAGTAATGTCTGAAGTGTGCGAAGTGATCGTTCCTTCAGCCGCAGTTACTCTAGTAGTAAGGCTAGAAAGACCAGATGCGTTCGCTGCAACACCCGTTGATGCATCGTTTACTGTATTCTCAAGGGCTGTGACATCACTTGATATGCTTGTTACCGTACCATTCAAAGATGTGACAGTTGTATCTAAAGCAGATATCGCAGACGCATTTGTCGTTACATTAGAATTAGTCGTACTTAACGAAGACTGAAGACTCGTAATTGCTGATGCATTCTGGGCAATCTCGCCATCCTTCAATGATACCCATTGAGTGCTATCCCAGTAGTATGGATGATTGTTATCATCTGAGTCATACCATCTTGAGAAATCAGGGATCGGATCTGGAATACCGCCAACGCCAGCAACAGGTGCTGATGTTTGAATGTAGATATCGCTAACGCCAGTCGTTAGATCTACAACGACATCTTGAAGACTAGATAAGCTGTTTGAAACAGACGTGATCGATGAATTCAGAATCGCATTCTGATCACTGACGTAGATCGCAACATCGCCTAGATTCTGAATGTCTACATCCGCGCCCGTTTCTAAATCTAAGACATCGCCTGCTTCGGTTTCGACCAAAAGAATATCTTGAGCAAGGATAGAGTTAAGAACATCACTTTGGCCTAATACCGTAGTTCCATCGGTGTCATATAAATCAGTTCCGACAGTCGCCCCAACGGTGGCATTATCTTCTGGCGCATTGGTAGAACCAGAGACATCAGACCACTCTACTCTTCCGACTGTGGCGAAGACTGTGGTATTAGGATCAGCGTTTGGTTCTAGGTTGGATCTAGCTTCGGCTGATGTGCCTTGATATTTTATAGCCCTAACCCAGTAGTAACGGGTATCGCCAGGACTTACTGCATCAATACCGTTAGCGAAGTCATGAACAAACTGAGTCCCGTCTGTTTCACCAATCTTGACCGCTGATGAAAAGTTACCATTCGGTGACGCGTAGACATAGATAGATTCGTAGTCTTTATTGTTGGGCGGATTAACCCAATCCAATTCAACGTTCTTCAGACCAGCGGTGGCGCTTAGACCAGATGGGCTAGGGACTCCACGGAATCCAGGCGTAATGTCACCAGTAGCCGTGATTGTAGAATAGTCTCCGACAGCAGGATCTGCATAAGACGTGGAAGAATCTTCGCGTAATGTAAGATTGACCCCACCTTCTTCACTGAAGGTCCATCCTAGACACTGAAAGACTTTGTTAGACCAGCTTAGTTCATCGATAGAAACCTGAACCCTGTCTCCGACAGCAACACGCATCGCTGATAAATTCGCAGGGAAGGTTACGACTTTTTGCTGATCGGAAAGCTGGATTAACTTGTTTGAAATCCGCTGCGCCATGTAGGACGAATTCGTCATATTTAGCGCAATTTCTTTGTCTAATACTTCACCATTGTCTCTAGTGACAGCATCCGCTAGTTGAACTTCAGGAAATTCAGTTGACTTGTAGTTTTGACTAGGATCAATGAAGACCCCTTTGATCGTGTTGAATCGATCACCACGTTCCAAAGACGTTTTAATCGATAATCCAGATATCAGATCATCTTCGTTCAGGCTTATAGCTGGTGCTTCGTAGATCCCAGCACGCATGACGTACTTTCCATTCACATAGGAAAGCATCCCGTTCATTGAACTTAACAGCTTGTTGATGTTCGTTCTATGGGAATCAGTACCGAACAGAACACCGTTACAGGTAAACCTAGACTGAGAACCGCCAGGAACCGAAACGGAAACATCGCAACCGTTCGCAGCAGTGACTACCGCAGGCCAATCAATCTTAGACGCTGCGATGCCCATGCCATAATCGGAATTTATTAAGTAGTCAACCAAGCATAACGCTGGGTTATCGCCGTAGGCTATATAGCTTGCGTTAGTGATGCCTTGCCCGTAAGTAGAAACAGCAGCATATTCTAGTCGTGGATCATACAGCTTCTTCCCTTGAACCAGAGCCTTGATGTTTTGTGGCGTATATTTATCCCAAGTCTCTTGAGAATCTTCGTCTAACGTCCATTTGGTGACGATATAGGCGATTCCCTTGCCTTGGTGGGCAGATGTCCATCCTGTGAAAGCTGCAACAAGATCACTATCTGCTGCCTGTGTAGATGTTCCTAGATACTTGTTGATCTTAACGATCGTTTTTGAATTCTTCGGCCCAAAGATCCCAGAGCCTGTAACGTTACCGCCTGAACTAGAACCACCGCCAATTTCAGAATCAGGAATAACAACATCATCAAAATGCATATCAGTGATGTCATTGACTTCATGGCCTGCTAAGGCGATGGCGTAATAGAGATCTTTGTTATCGGTATTAGCCGTACCTACGAAGGCAATAGGCCCAGAAACAAGAGTCTGGCCATAGATGATCTTATAAGGTTCGGTAGTAGACTTAACGGTGGCTTGACGTGATCGATCAGTATCGATCTTGGGCATTTCTACTTCAAAAAGATCCATGACCTTTTTAGCAGCAAACGTGCCTGCTACAAGCAATGCTCCACCAAGAGCTAAAGCCGCACCATAGCTAATAGACGCACCAACTAAAGCTGCTGCTGTATATCCTACTGTGGCTAATACAAATGGAATTACTTGAGGCATATATTCCAACCTGATGCGATATGTTCTTCAGGGATTCTAATCATTCCCTTGTGAACTAAACAGACTGCCGTATTGCCTAATTTAACGCCCATCACTTGGCCTTGAGGCGTTTTGACAATCACAGGGCATCCATCCTTTAAAGATTTTATATCTTCCGTAGGCGTCCCTAAAACGCTTGCAGCAGTGTCTTCCAGATCACCAAAGTCCTTGATAATAGACTCAGCATCTGTCTCAGAATTATAGTGGAAATCGGCTAGATAGTCTTTTCCTGTAAGCTCTTTAACTATAAAACCTGCGAACTGACAGCAATCAACCGAACCGTAATCAAAGTCTTTTCTTTCCCACTTATTCAGGGCTTGTAGGACTTGAATCATGCCATTTCGCGGCGTTCTTTGATGTCGCCTGGGGTCTGCGGGTTATCTACTGGCCCATTATTAGAAGCACCCCACTTGATCTTAGCGCCTTCAACTTTGTGAATATGACTAAAGAACAAATCGCCAGAATATCTCTGCTGTTGGTTGGCATTGGTATACATCAGGTTTTTAGACTTATCAAACCGTGATAGCTCAGACTCAGCTATAAGCTGGATAGCATCACCACCATCTGCCCCGACGGTAAGATTCATCTGATCCATAAACCCAGCCCAAACCTGGATAGGCGTATCAATTAAGGTATCGTCTGAATCTAAGACACCAAGGTAAACAGTCACTGGATGCATGAAGTAATCTTCCGTCAACGCAGCGCCTGATATCGTGGCATCTAAACCGGATAGCGTAAGAGTAATGGCATAAGGGCTAACATCAACGCCTTCTTCTACTTTAGAAATAGAACCTAAGTCTCCGACACCTAGCCAGTTTTGTGAATCCCAAGTATAAGTTCCAAGCCCGTTATGAACGTAGAGCGTCCCAGACGGAAACTCCAGCTTGGCGAACATGACCAGATTAACATTCTGGGCCTGAAGCGCTGTATTAACTGCTGTAGAAAAGCCCCTAGTCATGCTAGAACATCTTCTATTGCTTCTATTTTGAAGTTAGATACTCGACCTGGGCGCGTATCCCATGACGCAGTAGACGTAACGATCATCACCGCTAAAGGCGTGACAAAGTTGATAGGATCGTTATCATCCGGTGATTGTCTCAATGGTGGTGCAATAGGAATCGTGATTTCACCGATTCCGCTGGTAGAACAATCAGCCGTGACGATGTGAAACTCGTTATTAAACGCCACATAATCACCAGCTTTGAAATAGTTCGTATTGCTTAAATCAGCACCATCAGCAATCACGCTAGAACCAGTCTGGCTTGCGCCTTTAACCTTCAGGTTTGTAACAGAATCACCGCTAGGCGCATTACCTGATCGGTTATATCCGTAATCAGTGAAATACATCCTATGGACTTGCCCATCTAGCTTAGCCAGGAATGCTTGCATCTTGGCCCTGTCGGAACCAGTCAGATTATTAAACGTCGCGGTGGTCTTCCAATACGAACCTTTCCTAGTCGTTGTCTGAATGGCATTGGTCAGCGGAGACTGAAACATCTTGGTATTCGTTACCAGTTCCCAGGTCTGAGTAGTCGGAGTTACACCGACATCTGTGGCGAATGTATAAGTTGTCATGCGAACCGCCTTCTACGCATCAAGTCTTGCACAGTAGCGATAGTCTGTTGTGACGTTACTTGCATGGCTTGCTGGATCTTGATATCTACTTCTGGGCCTGCGCCTCTAGCATCTACGTTATTAATGATAGTGATACCTTGACCGCCTTTTGTATGATCAACAACCGTTTCGTTCGGATGGAGCATAGCAGGGAATCCACCCTTGCCATCCATACCGCCAGCCCTAGCACCAAACCCAGTGAAACCACCACCTTCGAATGACTGAGCTTTGATCTGGGCTACTTGCGCCAAACCAGCGGCTACCTGCGCCCCTGCCATGATGAAACTTAGCGGCGGTGGATAGCTAGATAATGCAAGAGTAGCGCCCTGGTAGGTTTGCATGATCGCTTGTGCAATCTGAAATGCCTTATTAAGTTGAAAGAGCTTTTTATTATTACTTGCTACGCCTGCGAACTGACTGCCTAATTCACCAAGAACGTGGGCAGTCTGAGCCGTAGTTGATTTCATCATGAATTCGTCGTATTTCTTTTGACCTTTGATCTTTTGCTCTTGGAAGAAACTCATTTTTTCAACGACTTTCTTTCCTTTCTTATCTTCTTCATCTTCCATGCCGCCAGTGACACCAGCAATTTGCTCTGCTGTCCTTCTGACGCTTGCTTGTATTTCTTCAAATCTAGTTAAAAGAGCATCTCCAGGCGGCGGGTTTGTTAGAAGATTAGCCAACTCGACCTGCGTAGCTTGGAGTGCTGCTTTCGTTTCTTCAAAGGATTCTGCGAATTCGTTTTTTTCAGCGACAAGCGTTCCGTTCCGATATGCCTCAGTCAGACGATCAATTTCTCGTCTAGCGTCAATCGCGCCGATTTCGCCTTTATGCATCTGCAATTCGACAGCTTGAATCTGTTTTTTTAATTCATTGACGTTAGATCGATCAAGAATGCCTGCAACCGTGTTTTCGATTTCCTTATAAAATAGAAGGACTTCTAATCCCATCGCTTTGACAGTGACGAACGCTGTCTTGATTGAATTGATTGCATTGAGAACGTTTGCGAAACTATTCACAACAGCGTTTGCGACTCGTTGACCTATTGTTCCGAAGTCTTCTGAATCTAACGCTGACTGTCTGAAGCCGTTAGCTATCCCATAGATGATTGGTGAAAATGCAGTCGCAAGCTGATTGCCTAACCCAGTGAATACTGCCTTGGCGCGAGTAACTTCATCATTCGCCATCTCAATTTGAGCCGCATCGACTCGAGATACTGCAAGCCCTAACTTCTGAGATTCTTCGGCCATTTGTCGAAGACCATCAGCACCAAGACCTAGCGTGTTGACCAATGCAACACCTTCAGAATCAAATAGCTTCATGGCCAATCTGACACGATCAGACTGGGATTCAACGCCACCCATAGCTTCAGCAATCTTTTCCATTTGCTGATCTAGTGGTAGTTTTTGTAGTTTTTGCGCGTTTAAACCAAGCTCTATCAATGCGCCTTTGGCTTCGCCTGTTCCATTAGCAGCTTCAGCGACTCGTCTTACAAGTCTCTGCATTGCCATGTCAAGCGTTGATGTTGATACGCCTGTTATTTCAGCAGCATGACGTAAACCAGAAAGGGCCTCAGTCGTTGCTCCGATTTTGTCTGCTGTTTTTGCGAGATTGTCGATAGATTCCATCGACATTTTGGTTAGTGCTGCGGTGGCCGCTGTGCCGACAGTAGCGAATGCGATGCCTATTTTTGCGACCTTGATAGACGTTTGAGCCGCGACACTGCCTATAGATGAAAGACCTTTAGAAGCCTTGCCAAAGACCCTAGAAAACTGGTCTTCTGCGCTTATTGGAATTCTAACGGGATTTGCTGCCACTTTCTTTCACCTCAAAGTAAGACACCCAGCCTTGAAATTCGATCAAACCCATTTCCATAATTTCATCAACAGTCTTATGAAGATGTTCCGCTAACTGGTAGCAGAAGAATAGGGCTTGATCGTTTTTCAGTTTCCCGATATGTCTTCCGCTTTGGGCTGCATTTCAGCGATTTCGCCAGCAACCCTAATTAACACGTCAGGATCGACCGAACGAAGGATCTCAACCATCTCCAACTTCTTGAAGCATGGTTCACCATTCTCATGCACTAGATAATAGATCAGCGTCAATGCCAATCCTTCATCCATCTTATCGCCAGTCAATTTAGACTGAATTTCCATCTTCTTTTTGACGGAAATCTGTGGCCGTACAAAATAACGACCACCCCATTCTGGAATATCTAGCGGCTTCGGTTCTTGAGCTAAAACGTCCTGATAATGTTGCTTCGCTTTTTCAAGGATGCTCATTATGAAACAGTGCTAGCTGTTAATGCACCAGAACCTTGTAGCGTGATTGATGCTTCAACCATACCGTCAAACGACGCTGATCGACTTACGCCTGTAACGATAGCCGTTCCAGTGTAATAGGTATCACCAGTAGTAGCGCCTTCAGGATAGAAGCCAATCGTTACGCTAGATCCAACGGTTAATGCACCTTGCCCGTTAGTATCAGTTTCGTCCCAGTACACATCAGCAGAGCCAGTGAATGACGTAAGCGTTGAGATAAAAGTTCTCGCCGTGTCAGTCATTACTGTATCTTCAACAGTGTCGCCAGTTTCTTCGATGGAAAAAGATCGCAATTCGGCAACCGTATTAGCGCCGACTTTGACGATACCATCACGTCCAATATGTGTTGCCATTATTCAACCTCTTCTTGTTCAGTCTTCTCTTCTTTCTTAAGCGCTGCTTTGGGCTTTGCCTTAGAAACTTCTTTCCATCCCAGGTTGATCATTGATTCAACTTTGGACGGATGTGGAACTACTTTAGTTTTCCCATCAGGGCTTACTAATTCCATGATTCACCTATAACGCCGCATCAGGCGCATTAGTTGCTGTTCTGTATTGTACGACATAATTCATCGTAACTACACCAATAGGTTGATCACCATCGCCATTATATTCAATCTCAGTCGATGATAAGAAACTATTCTTAGCCAGCCCATTGATAGTTTGATCGCCAGCCATTGCGGTTTCTACTTCTTTGCAAATATCGTCAATCTTATCGTCGAATTCAGTGATGCTTTTAACATATCCTTCGACAGTGATATTCAGAATTCTATTTAAAGTCCCAACAGAACCCATGACATCTATTTCTGAATCTTCAGACGTTGAGTAAATCAACAGCCCTGGAAGATTGCCTGAAGCCATCGGATAGACACGAGACTGATAAACGTTGCTTCCGGTTGTAGCCAATCCTGTTACGTTCGTAGCAATTCTTTCGCGGATCTGTTGTCTGATATGATCAGCCATTATTGTAATTCCAGAATCAGCGCGACAATGCCAGTATTATCAGGCTGGACATTAACTACCTTATAAGTCGTTGCAGCCCTGATGACATTATCATCTAAATCAGTAATCGCAGCGAACGCTAACGAATCTCCAAATGAAGCATTGCGAAGATCTTTTGCCTTCCCATAAACAATCGGCTGATCACTGTTCACACCGACTGTTCCACCATCTATTTCAAGATATTCACGATCAAGAATGACTTTGATAGATACAGCAGAGCCACCGCTAGGCGTATAGGTGCAAGCTACACCATGCCCATAATCGGAGTCGAAGTATCCATCAAAATCATTATCGAATTCTAAGGCCATCTATCGAGTTACCAATGATTCTACTTTCTTGGTTTTCTTTGGCTCTTTTTCTACTTTGAATTCTACGGCATGACCTGAACTGATGAACTGTCTAGCTTCAGCAGATGACACTAGAACAACATCGCCTTCCTTTCTAGGAACGCCGTGAATATGACAAGGAACTTTTACAACAATTTCCATAATAAACCTCATAAGTTAGGGGAGCCGAAGCTCCCCGCCCTTATTAGCTATTAGCTAGCTACGATGTCCTTAATTACCGCGAAAGATTCGGGATAACGAAGAGCAACGTCCATGTCTTGGAAGAACGCCAATCGGGTTCCACCAGAAGTAGACAGGCTAGCTTGATCGACTACAACGTCAACGCCGCTATAGAACCCAAGCATGATCTGGCTGAAATCGCCGTAGATCAATGCTGAAAGGTTCGTTCCCGTGCCTTTTGACAGGTCAGAAGGAACAAGCGTTGATGAAGCTACTCGCGTGCCGAGAACAGTTCCATCAGGATCCATGATGAAGTTACCTTCAACACCAGATGCTTGCTTGGATACAGTTCGCAGTGCAGCGATAACCTTGGGGTTGGTCAAGAAAGCAGTGTCGTTGATGATTGCATTATCAACTTCTACTTCTTTGATCATATCAACAACTTTAGCGTAAGTTACTGCGCCACCATTAGTGCCGATTGCAACTACGTTAGTGCTGCCGTTGCCGATGATACCCGTAGGCTCGTTAGAACCGCCGCCTTCGATAGCAACTTCGTCAATCTTTCGTGCGAAAGTATTAACGATGTCGTTACGGAGAAGCTGTTCAACGCTGGGATCGCTCTGCATCATAAGCTTGCGCGAAACATCAACATATGCGGCCAGAGTCTTTGGCGACATCACGACTTGACTGAATACTGCTGCGCCTTCAGACGGTGCTGAACCTTCAGCAACGAATGCTGAGTTGCTTACAGAAGTAGCCAGTTTCGGGATAGATACATCGCCTTTCAGACCTTGCATTACCCTTGCGCCAAGCTGCGTGATAGCCAGTCGAGCATAAAGTGCTTCAACGAACTGATCAGCCATGTGATCGGTAGAAACAAGATAACCACCTTGGCTATCTGTTCCAACAGTTTGATCACGCTTGCCCCAGTTGATGTTGGCAGGAACATAGAAGCCACGAGCTTCTTTGCCAGCACGTCGAGCAATCTCGTCTGAGATTTCACGCTCATAACCAGCGTCACGCCAATCGTTAGAGACTTGAGCCTTGATAGCGCGAAGCAGGCTGTATTGACGCTGTTCCTTCGGAGCAATGTCTACAACAGCAGCAGGCGTTTCAAGCGGCTTGTCATTACGGATAGCTTCGAGCAATTCGCCACGGAATTGTTCTACGCTTACACCGCGTTCTACAGCTTTGTCAGCGAGTTCACGCTGATTGTGATGCTTTCCAAGTGCAATGATTTCAGCGGCTGAACGGAACGCAGCAGCCTTAGCTTCTTCACCAACTTGGCGAACATCGACTGAGTTTTCTTCAACAGTCATTGGGATCACCTCTTTATTGGGTTGAGTTTTTGATCGGCCTACACCGACGAACTTAGAAGAATCAGCAGGGATTGAAACAATGGAAGCCTCCATTGGAGTCCAACTAGCCCTGAAGTATTCTTTGCCATTGTCGCCTTTGGCTCGAACCATTCGATTGATGCTATAACCGACACTAATGTTTTGCTTAATGCCTGCTTTCACATCTTCAAAAACCTCTTGAGCTAAGGCAGATTTTCCAAATTCCACCAAAGCAACGGTTCGCCGCTGCTTCTCGTCAAGGTAAAATTCACGCACTACGCCAATCTGTTCATTCATATCATGATTGTTCAGCAGCGGTGCGCGACCCGAAGACATAAACTCCATGTCTATATCTTCAGGATTATGGCTTAAAACTTCTAAGCCAAATTCTCGTTCTACTGGCGTTTCGCTTGAAACACCAATACGGACGATTCTTTTATCTTCGTCGATGAATCCACGATCTAATTGAATAGACCGATAAACGATTTCTTCAGCCGAAAACCGACCTTCGATATCGTCTTTCATCGCGTCGTAATCTTCATCGCGTTCTTCAGATGATTCTTCTACGACTTCTTCAACATCCATGTGATGCTTCTCGAATTCGATTACGAATGAATCTTCTGTTTCTTCAACATTAATGATATGTCTTTCCATATCTTTAGACTCTATTGCAGGTTCAAATTTAATAGGCTTGAAATCATGCTCATCAAGCCATTGTTTAGCTTCTGCCACGGAATATCTATCAGCGTCAAAACGGATAGATTGTAATTCCGACTTTCCTTCTTTAATCCCTAAGATTATATCAATTCCTTCGCCTAATTCATTAGTTAATCTTCGGAATTCATCGTATTTAGCAGGATCTTCTATTCTGGCTGCGTGTTCATTCGGATAGGGTCTTTGTTCTGCCCTATCGTCTTTGAGGCTTTCAACGATCTTCTTAGACCAGCTAAAGCCTGGATCACCGCCCCACAAGGCCCAGGCAATCCTGCCGTTAGATGGATAACCATCTTCTCCTGCATCAAATCCTTGGCCTTTCTTATCGACTTCATGCCTAGAAAAGAACGAATACATTCTTTTCACAGTATCTTCCGAAAGGTTCTTGTTATTTACAATGTCCCTGGCTCTGGCAATGCCGACTTCAGTTCCACCACGGCCAAACTCAGAACGCCAATCAAGGCCCTTCTGGGCTTCTTCAACCATTCCTTGAGTTGGCTTATAACTCGCCATCTTCCGTACCTTGCACGTCAGGCTCTACTGGTGCTTTGATGCCAAATGGCTGGAATGCGGTCTTGATTCCGTATTGTTCAGCAAGCCGTTCTTCACGTTCATGCTGTTCAAATAGTTCTTCCACGTCTCTTCCGTAATTGGATTCGATGTCTTGATACGTGACGATGCCATTCTGCAAGCCTTGGATGTTTGCAGCCATTTCTTTCTGCGGATCAACCCAGCCCCAAGAACGCGGAATAAATGAGACGTTATCAGCAAATTTGTCGTATTTCTGAATCGGTAGATTGATCGCAGATAACATTGCCTTTGATAACCAGTTCATGAAGATCGGTTCAATGAAATGCTCGATCATGAACTTCTGAAGCATTCGATATTGATCGCGATCTTCTAGGCTTCCAGCACGTAAGGAAGAATAATTGACCGAAGACAAATCATTGGACAGGCTGTGATAGCTGATGTTCAAACCCGAAGCGATACTTCTCAGCATCGCAGTAGAGAACGATTCAAATGCCGTTGTCGGATGCGTTGGATCGAATGGAGTAAACGAAACCCCAGCGGGAAGCTGCTCAAATGATCCAGGCTGCGCGTCCATGATCGGCGTGTATTCGTCTTGGACATCATCCCCAACATAGCCATCACCAGCAGGTGAAGTGAAGAAACCCATCTTCGCGGAACTGACCCTAGACGCTACCAGTTCGCTTTCATAATAGCCATTCAACATCTTGATTGAAGACATTACTGACGCAATGAACGGATAACCCCTGGTCTGTTCTGGTCTTTGCCTGATGAATGCGTGGGTTATATCTTCTGCTGGGACTCGAATCGTTTCAGTCTTTTGCGTGTACCCGTAATCATGGGGATGGTCTTTATACATATGATAAGCGACAGGCTGTTTCTTATCATTGACTTCAACGCCCATGATGATCCTGTTGCCGTTGGTATAGAATTCGTTCTTGGTATCAACCAGATGATCAGCTTCTAAGAACTGAATCTTGTATCCGAATTCGGAATTAGGATCTCTAACGTGCCTGATTAAAACTTCACCATCTCTAGCTAGAGCTTCGATGAACATCTTCTGGCAGTCAAGAAACGATAATTGACCATCGACCGTGCAATTACCCTTCTTCGACCACTTTTTCCATGATCGTTCGATGATCGTGTTGCCGATCACATCCAGGGTCTGATCTTCGTTTCTAGCTTTTACATTGACACGAACGCCGTTGTGACCTACAACATTGGCGCTGAGTAGATTAAGATAACGCGCAACATACGCATCATTCCGCGATAATTCGCGTGAACGGTTTCGCAGCGTTACCAGTGCGTGTCTTAATTCCTGATCAGCGCTAGAACTAGAACCGAAAAAGTCGGTAAATAACCGACCTGTCGAAGCGCCTTTGAATGAACGGGCAAATCTAGCGACCTTCTGCCGTTCCTTTTTCCTAAACGGATTCCACGCCATTAGAATCTGACTCCGATCATGTTTCCTGTGGACTTCTTATTCTTGATTCTAGCCTTCTGAAGCTCACGATTATATTCAGCTTTGTAGTAATCACGAAACTGTAGAAGTTCCGTTACGGACATTCTTGAAAGGCTTCTTCCAGCGATGCTGAATGAACTCTGGTCTATTGTTGCTCTATTCTGGATGACTGCTTCAATCGCATCTAATGCTTTCTTCGCGTGACTTCGCTGATCTGCGTTAGTGTCTGCATAATTATCAACGACAAGTGTGATACCATTATCAACAGCGACTCGTTGTGAATCAGACGTTCGCGTGATGAATGCATACCATTTATAAGTGGTTGCGTTATAAGAAGCAGTGGTTGTAGATGGAACTTCTACAATATATGCATCAGTGGTTTCTGACGCAGTGATAGTAAATTGATTGCTTGCGCCGCCACCATCAACGAATTCATACGTTAAGGCATATGTGCTTGTGGGATAATCGGAAACTAAATCAGTCCGCTTCCAGACCCAACGATCACCTTTGACAAGCGTTTCTGGTTCTTGCAGCGGATAATTATCCCGATCAAAAAGATTAGCCATTTCACCGCCATGCGTTTACATAATTAGACCTTGGCCTTTGAATTATCTGTCGTTGGATAACAGGTCTTTCAGGCTCAGGCTCTTCTATTTTTTCAGGTTTTATCCTAATGTCAATTTTATCAGCGATTGTGTTGACATTCGTGTTGATTATAGCATAGGCCGCTAGTGCATATACATAGCAATCTAACGCTTCATTCCTTGCGCGAATCTTCTGAAAAACCCGTCTTTTATAACCCCTGACGAACTTAGTTACAATCTTTTCTGCTGTAAGTTGTCTGAAATACTCATCATTCAATGTGTCTGAAAAGTGAATATATCCAGACCCTTCTTCTTGGATTCTTAGACGTGCGAATAATAAATCTTTTGCGGTATCTACTCCAACAGGGAAAAGTCTGCATTTGACGATGTTATTTCTCGATGGCTTGCCTGCGATTGGCTTGCCTTCGCCTGCAATACCTTTGATTGCGAAGACTCGTTTGGCGAAATTCTTATGAGCATACTGATAAACGGTATTCGTAAAGTGACCGCCTGAATCGATTGCTGTGGCCCTTACCCCTAATGTTCGACCATCTTCAGCCTCGAAAGTTCTGGCAAGCTGCGAATCCAATGCAGTCCATAATTGTGGCGTTGAAGGATCGCCGTAAAGAATCTGATGTTCTAAGACCCATGATTCTTCATCTCGGCCAATGCCGATAAAACTTAACTCGATTCGATCATCTTGAACGTCTGCGCCGACTACGATAAGAACAACACCTTCAGGGACTTCATTGAAGTGTTCCTTGCGTTCTATCAGATTGAATTCGTCGATAGACTCACCTTCGTCTTCCCAAGACTCGCCCCAGTAAGTATTGCAAAAAACCTTTAGCTGTTCAGGATTCTTCTTAACTGATAAGAATTCTCTGACTCCATCACTTAATGGTGTCCAAGGCGAATAAAGCCCTGATATCTTGAATCCTGCTATTCCGTTGAATTCTTTACCAGCGACCCACTGACCGTTTCTTACGGACCATCGACGATCAGCATCAGACCATAGACATCCGCATTCATCACATAAATAACCAGCCGTCTCAGGATCGTCATCCTGCCATCTGACATTGGCCCATTTCAAAACCTGTTGATGATCGCAGTGTTTACAAGGCACATAGTATTCACGCATATCAGACTTTTCATAAGCGTCTTCGATCCTAGAGACGCCTTTGATCGTCGGAGTAGAAACCGCGATGATCTTGCGATTCCAGAACGTAGACGTTCGCTTCCTGGCTAGCGCAAGTGGATCACCTTCGCTTCCTGCTGACGCTGGGAATCTATCGACTTCATCGGCTAGAACGACTCGAATAGGACGCGAAGCTAACCCAGCAGGACTGTTAGCCCCGACCAGACTAAGACTGCCGCCAGGGAAGATCTTGTGAAGTGTCGTATTGTTAGAATCTCTAGCCCGTGGATCTTTGACCTTACCCTGAAGAACAGGCGTAGCACGTAAAAGGCCGTTAGCGATCCTGTCTTTAGAAAAGGCTTGAGCCATAGACTCTGTAGGCTGAAGCATCAGGATGGGGCAAGGATCGTGATCGATGTGAAACCCTATGATATTTAGAAGGGCTTCAGACTTACCCAACTGAGCGCCAGCCATCACAACGACTTCTTTGATCTTTGGATCTGAGCAAGCATCCATAATGCCGCGTTGGTATTCGGCCCTGCTGGTATACCATTGCCCAGCTTCTGAACTCGTTTGGCTATCTAGCTTTCTGCAAGTATCTGCCCAAGAGCTAACCGTTAGCTTCGGCGGTGGGTTCAGAATCTCCATTCCATTCAAAAGAATCCTTCTGGCTTTCGATATGCTTTCCATAACTTATAAGCTCCAACAATGCCTCATCAACTAGCGCCTGAAGAATATCCATTATTGTTCCCGTATCAGATTCGTCCCTAATAAGCGGGGCTGCCTTAGAAGGAATTGATATAAGTTTAGACTTCATATCTATAAGAATCGATTCCCATTCCTTAGCTACTTGCTCCGTCGGAACTAAAATCTCATTTAAATGGTCTAGTTCAATTTGTGCTTTATCTGCTTGGATTTTAACTAATCGGGATTTTTCTAGTTGAAAATCTACGGGCGCTGATGGATTGCCAGCCATTCTTTCTTGCAGATATCTGATATATCCTTGGACTGCTGGCGCTAACTCGTATCTATTACGCTCAGTCTTCGGGATAACCCCTTCTTTGACAAGCTGCTGGACCCTTCGTTCAGTTAAAAGCAACAACCTTGCAATAGTCGCAACTGGGTATGTGGGCGCTCCAGCTTCACTCATTTGATTTCTTCAGATCGTTGAATTTTCTACCATCTTCGTGAATAGCTTCTTTGCCAGTGAAGTCCTGCCATCGATTAACGATCACGTCGCAGTATTTCGGATCAAGTTCCATCATATAGCAATCGCGTCCTGTCTTTTCACAGGCAATAGCGGTTGTGCCGCTGCCGCCGAATGGGTCAAAAACAATTCCCGTATTTTTAGCCACAATTTCTATTCCGCGTTGCGGCAACTCAACGGGAAAGCAAGCCTTGTGGTTTTCAGTCTGCGATCCTGTATTGTTGACTTGCCAAAAATTGCTTGTCACCTCCTTTACAGCCACGGGTTGCTTGTTTGTTGAAAAAACATAAATAGGTTCCCAATCTCGCATGAGCGATCCCTTAAAAGGGATAGTGCTGCTTTTTTTCCAGCATATCTGTTCAACAAGATAAGACAGCCTTCCTGATATTTGTTGGATATACTCAAATCGAGACTTGGCGTTATAACTGACATTCCAAAAGATGAAACCATCTGTGAAAGCAAAGCACATTTCCAAAACGGAAGCCGCGAAATCCACATATTTTTGAGATGGTAGATTATCGGAATATCCATCCGCATAGAGTTTGACGCTTTTTTTCTTATTGAAAATGTCGCCCTGCCCAGCTTTTGCGTCTGCGTTGTAGGGTGGGGATGTAAACACCATGTCAGCCTTCCGTTTATCCATTAGCCGATCCACTGCATCAATGCTCGTACTATCCCCGCACATCAATCTATGATTTCCCAGAATCCAGATATCGCCTTCAACTGTGACAGGATCTTCAGGTACTTCAGGAACCTGATCTTCGTCAACTAAACCGTTTACTTGCTCTGGTAGCAATAGATTCTTCAGCTCGTCATCGCTGAATCCAGTTAGGCTGAGATCAAAATCATTCTCTTCAAGATTGCCTAGTTCTAGCCTTAAAAGTTCATCATCCCATCCAGCATTAAGCGCCAGCTTGTTATCTGCAATGATGTACGCTTTCTTTTGATTATCTGTCAGATGATCCAGGCGCAAACAAGGGACTTCGGTTAGCCCTAACTTCATAGCCGCTTGGACTCTGCCATGACCAGCGATGATCATATTATCAGCGTCGATCAAAACAGGATTTGTGAACCCGAATTCTTTGATGCTAGCAGCCACCTGATTTACTTGATCTGGCGAATGAGTCCTGCTGTTATTGACGTAAGGGATCAGCGCCTCGACTGACACGCTTTCTAGGTTTTGTGTTTTCTTTTTTGTCATAGTAACCGAAACGAATGATTATTTTCTGTCGCTAGGCGAACGCCGCGCTCGCGAATTACCA
>Ga0208644_1000627_pt1 | contig 31096 bp, 57 predicted proteins | sample VirMetDEL_Nov_18_FD_184517 | JGI IMG/M metagenome (GOLD analysis project Ga0208644, IMG submission 184517) | Aqueous microbial communities from the Delaware River and Bay under freshwater to marine salinity gradient to study organic matter... | ecosystem: Environmental > Aquatic > Marine >...
CACTATGGTTAGTCGCATTATAGACTCGCGTCGGTCAACGGTTAGCCGACAGCTTTTATTTTATTATGGAGTATGTGAATGTCTAATGACTTTTTATGGGTTGAAAAATACCGCCCACAAACTATTGCTGACACTATCTTACCAGTGTCACTTAAGAATACCTTCCAGAAGATGGTGGATACCGGTGAATTGCAAAACATGCTTTTCACTGGTACCGCCGGACTCGGTAAAACTACTGTAGCCAAAGCTCTATGTAAATCACTAGATCTTGACTATATTGTTATCAATGGTTCTGAAGAAGGTAACATTGATACACTACGAACTAAGATTAAACAGTTTGCTTCTACTGTTTCTTTACAAGGTGGCTATAAAGTAGTTATTCTTGATGAAGCAGATTACCTTAACCCACAATCATTTCAACCAGCTCTTCGTGGATTTATCGAAGAGTTCTCAAGTAATTGTAGGTTTATTCTTACATGTAATTTTAAGAATCGAATCATTGAACCACTTCATTCTAGATGTGGTGTGTATGAATTCAATACTTCTAAAAAAGATATGGTTCAACTGTGCGGTGAGTTTATGGACCGTGCAGCTAGTATCTTATACAAAGAACAAGTATCATTTGATAGTAAAGTTCTTGCTGAATTAATTATGAAGTTTGCTCCGGATTGGCGTAGAGTACTTGGTGAATTGCAAAGACATTCATCTGGTGGTGTACCTATCGATTCAGCTATACTAAATAATCTTACTGATAAAAACTTTGATGATCTCTTTGCTCATTTGAAAAATAAAGACTTCAAAAAAATGCGTGCTTGGGTTGTCAATAATATAGATACAGATGCATCTGCAATTTTTAGAGCAATCTATGATCATATGACTGATAAAGTATCACCTCAATCGATTCCTCAATTAGTACTTATTTTAGCTGATTATCAATATAAGAATGCTTTTGTTGCTGATCACGAGCTCAATGTTGTAGCATGTTTGACTGAAATCATGGCTAATGTGGAGTTTGTGTAATGAACCCTTTTGAATATCTTAACGCGATCAATTTCACTAAACAAGATATTATGATTGATGATATAGCGGAAAAAGGCTATAACGCATTCATGGTTAATCGAGGCTTATCTTATTTCAATGATACTGTTGTTATAGCAAATGAGATGAATATCAATGCGCACCTCGACAATCGTCTTCAATTCGATTTTCTTATAAATATAGTAAGGAAACGAAAAAGATTTTCGAAATGGACAAAATCTCATGTTTCTGATGACGTGGAAGTAATTAAACAATACTATGGTTATAGCAACGAAAAAGCCCGCCAAGTGTCTAACCTTCTCACATCAGAACAGATCAATGAATTGAAAAAGAAGGTTTATAAAGGTGGAAGAAAATAATAACAATATAATAGAGTGGACACCTGCCTCAATGCTCGAGGTTATACTAAACGAGCCAGATGACTTTTTAAAGGTTCGTGAAACATTGACACGCATTGGCGTTGCATCTCGTAAAGAAAATAAATTATTTCAGTCTTGTCATATCTTGCATAAACAAGGTAGATATTTCATCGTGCATTTTAAAGAATTATTTCTGCTCGATGGAAAAAAGTCCAATCTTGAAGAAAATGATATTGCAAGACGTAACACAATCGCTCAACTCATGAGTGATTGGGGCTTAATCACAATCGATAACGGACAGCAAGTTAAACCACTTGCTCCTTTACGTCAGATTAAAATTATTCCATTTAAAGAAAAAAATAATTGGGAACTTTGCCCTAAATATAATATTGGCTCGACTAAGTAGCTATGTACTTTTAGAAAAAAGTAATTATATATAGATTAGAGATGCCGATAATCGGGTCTCGTTTTAACCTTGCATAAGTCATGGAGGTACATATGACTGGAACATTCGCTTTTCCGCGAAACGCATTTCTTGGTTTCGACCACATCTTTGATCAGCTTGAGAATATTCACAAGCATTCAAAAGATACTTATCCACCACATAACGTAGTAAAAGAGGATGAACTTAAGTATTCTTTAGAACTCGCTGTGGCTGGATTCAAAGAAGAACATATCGATATCGAAGTAAAAGACCATGTCCTTTACATCAAAGGTGATCGTCCTCAGAGGCGTGAACAAGATAAGTATGTTCATAAAGGTATTAGTGCTCGAAATTGGAATAAGTCATTTAGACTGTCGGAATATACCGAAGTAACTGGAGCAGATCTAACGGACGGAATCTTGACTGTCAATCTAGAAGTCGTCCTTCCAGAAGAGAAGCTGCCTCGTAAAATTTCAATCAGAAAAAACGAGGAATTAACAAATGACCGCAATCGTACTAAAAAGCTTGAGTCTGCCTAGACTTTCTTTTAACTGGATCGCAGAACTATTTTCATCAATTGGCAAGTCTATGATCGTTTCACGCCAGTGTGCAGCAAACGAAGTAGTAGCAAAAGCCTTATTGCATGAATATTCAGACCACACTTATCATAGTCTCCTAGCAGAATTGAACCGTGTAACAATTCAAAAGGCATACAATGATAAATAATCTTTGGAAATATTTCTTTAAAAAGGCTGGTTGTTCAGCCGATTCAATTTGGGAAGTAGAACAGTTGCTCACGAAACAGGTAAATAGGATCAACTAATGTGGCCTTATACCGAAGAAGAAAATGAGCAATTAAGCTAATAAAAAAACAGGAGAATAGCGATGAAGGGTACTGAACGTCAATGTCAAAATTGTGGACATAGGTGCCATTGCTATTCTCCAGATTGCCCAGAGTGTCATAATGATGTATGTATTCAATGTCATTGTGACAAACCAAACATAAAAGATATACCCGATTCATTTGTAAAGGGGAATACATGATGCGTAGAAAAAACACTAGTACTCGCCAAGATTACATTAAAACTCGTATTGCCCAATTAACAGATGATATGAATAAAGCACATGACCAGCATGATAAAAACTGGTATAATAGATTAATTCAAGAGCTCAATTGGGCAGCGCAGATGGAAACAAAGCCTGACCACAATTGTTATATGGAAAGGACTGGTTAGTAATGAATATTGAACAACTACGTGAAGAAATCGCTGTAGATGAAGGCGTAAAATATGAAATATACCTTGATCATCTCGGTCTCCCTACTTTTGGCATTGGCCATTTAATTAAAGAAGACGACCCGGAGTATGGCCAACCTGTTGGCACGCCCGTTAGCGAAGAGCGAGTCAATGAGTGTTTCGATCAAGACGTTGCAACTGTTATTGACGACTGCCGGCAATTGTATGAAGTTGTTAACTTTGATAGTTTGCCAGAAGAAGCTCAACTCATTATTGCTAATATGATGTTTAATATGGGTCGACCACGCCTATCAAAATTTAAGGGTATGCAAAATGGAGTAGAAGCTTCAGATTGGCTCACTGCAGCTGATGAGATGGTTGATTCATTATGGTATACGCAGGTTCCTAACAGAGCAGAACGTCTTGTAGAAAGAATGCGCGCAATCGCTATTTCAGAAATACCAGTATAAAGAGAGAAAACACATGACAACAGTTGTAGAAGTTTTAGAAGATGACGGATCAAATACGCAGCCTTTAGATTTTGTATATTTAAGAGACGCATTAGCAGCAATGGTAAAGTCTAACGATACTATCAACATCGATAAATTGGGGTATCGTGTAGTCGGAGTAGGCCATCTAATTACGCCCGATGATTCATTCTATGGAGAATCTGTCGGTACTAATGTAAGAGATTTTAGCAGTCCTATAAATTCGCTAGATCTCTTCTATGAAGATTTACGCAAAGCAGAAACTGATTGCGAAACTGTTTATGAAAATTATCCGTCATGGCCAAGCGATGTAAAACATGTTCTCGCGGTAATGATGTTTCGAATGGGCCCAGAAACTCTTTCAGAATTCACTGAGATGAACGAGGCACTCGACTTGCGTGATTGGGATGCTGCCGCTACTGCAATGGAATCCATGGATTGGTATCCTAAATGTAGAAAAATGCGTACTCTCAGTCGGGCTATGAGAGGAGCTACTAGTTAATTGCTCGTTACTTTAACAGATTCTGCTCGCGAATATATGAAAAAACTTGTTGTCGATAATAGCAATAAGTATGTTATGCTATCGGTAAAAGGTGGAGGATGCTCTGGATTTCAATATGAATGGAATCTTTCTGAGATGAAAGGTTTAGGTGCGACAATAGATGATATACTGTGCATTGATGACATGGCAGAAATGTTTATTGCTGGCTGCACTATAGATTATGTAACAGAACTAGGTGGATCTTATTTGAAAGTAATAAATCCAAACGCAACTGCGTCGTGTGGTTGCGGAGAAAGCTTTGCTGTATAAATATAATTAAACGGAGATAGATATGGCCCCAAGAAATCATAAAAATTGGTTAACCACTCCAAAAGTAGAACATATCAGTAGCGAAATTTATTCTTCGCACGATGTCTACAAACAAGAACAAGAACAAATTTTCTCTAAAGTGTGGGTACCCATGTGCCACATCAGTGAGATGTATAATAAAGATGACTATCGTACTACACAAATTGCGGGTCAAAATGTAATTGCATGGAATACGAGTGATGGTATTAAGGCAGCATACAATTTACAAATGCAAGCTCCAGCTGGCAATCAAGGTTCTATTGATAGAGGTTGTGGTAAAAAACTGCATTGTGAAGTCAAACACGGTGGAATGGTATGGGTAACACTTGATCCTAATCCTACACAATCTGTAGATGAATGGACAGCTGGTGCGTTTGATTGTATTGCTGATGCAATTGACACCGAAGAGATGGAAGTTTTCCATTATCATAAGGCAGTCATCGACACTAACTATAAACTTTGGCATGACACAAACAGTGAGTTCTATCATGACTTCATGCATTACTTTAACAGAGTGTCAGGATTCAACGATGAATATTTCGCTAGAAAGAATATTCCTTTTGATAATGGTCACGTTAACGTGTCTAGCTTTACTGTTAACTATGAAGAGTATGACGGATTTGAAGATCGCGGGGAACTATCTTTTCCCAATCTGCCGCCCAACCAGTGGTATATGGTCGACCTCTTCCCAGGGTTTAATTTCAACTTACGGGGTTCCGCATATCGTTCAGACACAGTAACACCACTTGGTCCAAATAAAGTATTGATTGAGTTCCGTGGTTATGGATTAAGAAAAGATACAGCCAAAGAAAGACAAACACGTATCAAACATCATAACTCTATTTGGGGTCCATTCGGTCGTAACCTACATGAAGATTTGATTGGAGTTGCTGGACAAGGAACTACAATGCGTGAAGGTACCGAACGTAGAAATATTCTACATGGTCGCCATGAGAATGGTACAATCCACGACGAAGTTGGTATGAGACATTATTATGAAGCATGGGGTAAGTTTATGGAACTCAACCCGGCAACGCCAATCGCTGCCTAGCACATTTTGTTGTTTACATTCCGCTAAAACTATGGTATAATAATATTTGTTATTTGGAGGTGGAATGTCTTTTTATACTTCAGTTGCTCGTTATGGCAACTCAATTCTATACCGTGGATACAATGCCCATGGTAAAAAAATATATAAACGAGAAACTCAGTTTAAGCCAGTGTTCTATACACAAGCGCAAAAAGAAACTGGATGGAAATCTCTCGATGGCGCTAACATTGCACCAATCGAGATGGATAATATGCGCGAAGCAAAGCAATGGCTTGAAATGAATCGCGATGTTTCTGGTAGGCACATCTACGGAAACAAAAATTATATCCAACAATACATTACTCAGCGCTTTCCTCGCGATATCGAGTTTAAGCGTGAGTTTATCGATGTAGGCACATTTGACATCGAAACAGAATATGAAGATGGATTTCCGCATCCGTCAGAAGCTTCTCAGCGTATTCTGTCGATCACTTATAAATCAAGTAAATCTAAACTTTATCACGTCTGGGGTTACGGTGACTTTAATACTGAAAAGTCTCTTGTTCAGCCTGTGCGTTTTTATCGTTGTCGCGATGAAGCAAGTCTACTCGAAAAATTTCTAACATTCTGGGCAGACGAATCACATTGTCCAGATGTAATTACGGGTTGGAATATTCGGTTCTTTGATGTTCCATATCTTGTCAATCGTACAGCTAAGATTCTTGGTGTAGAACACATCAAACGGTTCTCTCCTTGGGGTATGGTCGACCATCGTAATATTACAAGACGTGGTCGCGAAGAAGTTGCGTACGATATTAAGGGTATTGAACAGCTTGACTATCTCGAGCTTTTTCAAAAGTTTGGTTATTCGTATGGTCCACAAGAATCATATAAACTTAATCATATTGCATATGTAGTTCTTGGTGATAAGAAGTTATCTTTCGAAGAGTCTGGCTCTCTTAAAAATCTATATAAAGATGACTATCAACGTTATATTGACTATAACATGAAAGACGTGGAACTCATTGAACGAATTGAAGACAAGATGGGTTTGATTACTCTTGCTATGACGATGGCATATAAAGGTGGTGTCAATTACCAAGATACATTTGGTGTTACAGCAATATGGGAATCGATTATATATCGTAAACTTCTTCAAGAAAAGACAGTGTCATTTGTCGAAAGGCCAGATTCTCCAAAGTCTAAGTTTGCGGGCGGTTATGTAAAAGAGCCACACGTCGGTGCACATGATTGGGTAGTGTCATTTGATTTGAATTCGCTCTATCCAAATATTATTGTTCAGTGGAATATGTCACCAGAAACTTTGGTATCTCAATCTGAAACATTTGGTGTTGAATATTATCTCGCATCTCCACCAGTTGAAGCACCTTATACTGTTGCAGCAAACGGTAGTACATATCGTAAAGATATTGATGGTGTCATTCCACGGATTATTGAAGACTATTATGATGATCGTCGTTCAATTAAAAAGATGATGCTTGCTGCAGAAAGTTCTTATCAAAAAGAAAAAACAAATCAACTTGAAAAAGAAATCAACACTCTCAATAATCAGCAAATGGCTATTAAGATCCTGATGAATTCTCTTTATGGCGCCCTAGGCAATCAATACTTCAAATACTTTGATCTAAGACTCGCCGAAGGTGTTACATTGTCTGGCCAGCTCGCTATTCAGTGGGCAGAAAGAACAATGAATAATACCATGAATGATGTAATGAAAACAAAAGATGTTGATTACGTAATCGCAATCGATACGGATTCTCTTTATGTTAACTTTGGTCCTATGGTTAAGCAGCTTAATCCTAAAAATCCCGTTGCGTTTCTTGATAAGATCTGTAAAGAACATTTTGAGCCAAAGATTGAGCAATCTTACAGTAAACTCTTTGCTAATATGAATTGTCACAAGCCTCGTATGGAAATGGGTCGCGAGGTTATTGCTGACCGTGGTATATGGACTGCAAAGAAGCGCTATATCTTAAATGTGCACAACAGTGAAGGTGTACAATATGCTGAGCCAAAACTCAAGATCATGGGGATTGAAGCAATTAAGAGTTCAACTCCAGAAGTATGTCGTGATAAGTTCAAAGAAATCTTTAAGATTCTCATATCGGGCACCGAAGAAGATGCTCAGGCTTATATCACAAACTTCAAGTCAGCATTCAGATCTTTACCAGCAGAGAAAGTAGCGTTTCCGCGATCAGTCTCAAATATTACTGACTGGTCAGACAGAAAGTCTATATACAAGAAGGGAACACCGATTCACGTCCGTGGTTCTCTACTCTACAACAAGCTCATCAAAGATAGTAAACTGCAAAAGCGGTATGAGCTTGTATCGAACGGAAATAGAATATTTTTTACATACATGAAAATGCCGAATCCAATGCATGAAAATGTTATTGCTTTTCCAGATATACTACCCGAAGAGTTTAAACTATATAATTATATTGACTATGACAAACAGTTCGACAAGACATTTGTTGAACCACTTAAATTAATACTTGACGCAATCGGCTGGACTCCGGAGCCAGTCGCAACATTAGACGAGTTTTTTGCATGAGACACTTTATATTTGACGTAGATGGAACACTTACTCCTAGCCGAGATAAGATGGATCCCGAATTCAAGAAATGGTTTATTGATCAGGGTAAGAAAGAATATTTTTATGTTGTCACTGGATCTAATTATGAAAAGACATTCGAGCAAATGGGATCTGCTCTTATGTCAACTCAGATTTGTTATAATTGTTCGGGTAACAGCGTACATCTAAAGGGTGTTGAAGTATATAAATCAGAATGGACACTTCCTTCAAATATGGAAAAATTTTTAGAGGGCACGCTCGAAAGACACCCGTACTCAGAAAAAACTGGAAACCATATCGAGCACAGACCCGGACTTGTAAACTTCAGTGTTGTTGGTAGAAATGCTGATAAAGAGCAGCGCCAGAAGTATGTTCAGTATGATGAAAAAACATCTGATCGAGAAATTATCTCTAACCGATTCAATAAAATATACGCAAAGCATGGAGTACTTGCTCAAATTGCTGGTGAAACGGGAATTGACATTATGCCAATCGGTGCCGGCAAATCACAGATACTTACAGATTTTAATGAAGAAGATGTAATATATTTCTTCGGAGATAAGTGTAGCAAAGGAGGTAATGACTACGACATCGCCGAATCTCTTAAACTTTGGCCTCATGGAAAAGTTTATCATGTAAAGGATTGGACCGAAACATTTAAGCATCTGCGAGAAATTATAAGTGAGTAGTAAAAAAAGTAGTGTACAAATCGTGTCAAATGGAGTATAATAATACTATGACAAATTGGGTAAAAGATATTAATGATATGCATGCTAAATATGGTGTGCACGATTGGGTAGAATCAAATAAAGATAATAAAGAACTAATGCAAAAGTTTCTTCATTTTCGAATTAAATTCCTAGAAGAAGAATTGACTGAAACTAAAACTGCTGCTGCTTTTGATAAAGATCCGAGCGAAATTGTCGATGGTCTTATCGATCTTTGTGTGATTGCAATTGGTACTATGGATGCATTTGGTGTAGATGCAAATGAAGCATGGACTCGCGTGCATGAAGCAAATATGGCTAAAGAAGTTGGCGTAAAAGAATCACGCCCTAATCCTCTTGGCCTTCCTGATCTAGTGAAACCCGAAGGATGGAAAGCACCTGAACATAATGACAACACCGGATATATCACTAACGCTGTTTAACAGCATATTTGATAATAAAACAGATAAGCGCATCGATCTTTCTGATTTTGATGCGTTCGAGCGAGTCTTATATGAGCTGTCAAAGAAAACAAGACAGAGTAAAAAAGATGCAGAACTCATGTCACCTGCTACATATAAGGCAAACACTACTCGTGCAAATGATAATGTTATCGAGTGGGCTGGTTGGTGCTGCGTTGATATTGATGATTATGAATTTAAAGGAGAACTAAAAGATGATCTCATACGAAAATTTCCTGATTGGAAGTTCATTTGTTATAGCACTGCTAGCAGCACGGAGGCTAGTCCAAAGTTTCGTCTTGTCTTCCCACTTACGAGAGCTGTTCCAAGAGAGAACATCAGAAATTTCTGGTATGCGCTCCAGACTGAACTCGGAGACGTCGCCGACCGGCAAACTAAAGATTTGTCTCGGATGTATTACATCCCTGGAAAATACGCTAACGCTTTCAATTTTATTTTTAGTCATGATGGCTTATCACTTGACCCAGATGAATTAATTTTCAAGCATCCAATGCCGCAGAAATCTAACTTAAACAATTTCTTTGATCGGCTTCCAGAAGCAATGCAAGAGCAAATACTTGAGTATCGTAAGAATAAGCTTGATGCAGACTATAATTGGTCTTCATACCAAGATTGTCCATTCTGGCCAAAGCAACTTGCAGTAGAATACCAAACAATTTCGAAAACTGGATGGTACCATAAAATGTATCAAATCATGGTGGCAGTTGCTGGTAATGCTGTTAATAAAAAATATGCTATTACTGCTGATGAGATATCTCATTTATGCCGACAATTTGATACTGACACCGGTAATTGGTACAAGAATCGTCCATTAGATAAGGAGGCCGACCGTGCACTCGAATACGTCTACAAAAACCTATGATATTTTTAATATGGATATGTCTTTTAGCATCGATGATATTCAGTTTAAAGACGAATGGCGTGAAAGAGCTATGAACGAAGCAAAACAAATTCATAGTAAACCATCGACTTCTCGTGGTAGAACATTAAATGAAATATACGAAGCATGCCTGTATGGCCATGCGGCTGAGCAATATCTAATTGAAACTGGATGGGAAGACGACGAGCGTAAGTATAAAGACGTCATCGATCCAATGGGTGATTCTGTTGAAATCAAAGTTACTGAACACGTAGGTAATATTCCATTTGTTTTAGCTCGTTGTCAATCAGCTAAACTTGAAACATGGAGAAATTATCCAGACATTGTCTATATCTTTATTAATGATCGAAAAAGTAAAGAGTATATTCACGAAGGTACGTATGTTTGGACTGGAAAAAAATTTAAAAAACTTTAAAAGCTGCTCACTTTTTTGTTTACATTTGAATTTTTATGGTATATAATAGATCTATAAAATGGAAAAGGAAAGAGGAGTTCCAAATGTATAAGTTTTTAGAAAATGTAGTTGCTCTTGAATCAAGCCTGATGCAGAATGTTATCGAGTTCGAAGGTGTTGACAAAGAAATGGCTAACTTCTATGCTCAAGATCGCAACGATGTAATTGCCTGTAAAGACCTGTTTCTGGCTGGTAAGATTAACCAGCTTAATAACAAGCTTAACAATCTTGACACATATATTCGTGAAGGCATTGTAGTTGCTTTTTCTAAAGATCTTGGCGAAGAGTGGGTTCTTAATGCTCTTGGTTATGAGGTACGTGTATAATGGGTATGTCAAGCTACGTAATGGATATTGAAGAAAAGTTTGTTGATTTGATGGCTGATATCGCTATTGATTCAGAATCATTCCACGAATATTCAAGAAAAACAATTCGGCACCATAAAATGGTACCTCATTTAAATGATCAAGAAATTTCTGCTATCATTGATAACGTTTGGTATGAAATGACTGTACAATTGGGAGCAAATTAATATGCGTAAGATTGAATCATTGACGATACCGCAAATTCTAAATGACATAGTCAGCGTTTTAAAAAAAGAAAAGATTTCTATTGCTGAAAAAGTAGAAGGTGAAGGTCGAGTTGCCTCTCTTCAAGATGAAGGATCTATCATTCGTTTCCTTGAAGCTCATCCTACTTTAGGCAAGCATATTTCTCCTGAAAAACCTCGTGCTTTTGGCGATATGATCGTAATTGATTATGATGGAAAGACTCGGCATCCAGTAAACATTAAAACTTCGATCGGTAGTACTGACAACGCCACTTCTAAAGGTGGTTTTGTTTATGCGTTGACTAGTTTAGATATTGAAGATATTCCTTTCTCTATGGGATGGAAAAAATATGTTGATCTAATTGACTCACATTCAGCTGATATTCCCAGTAAAGATTACTGGTTCTTGTCTGTAGATAAAAAAGACTCTTCAAACGTAATGGTACGAGGCGCAAAGCAAATCGCTAACTATGGTGAAAATGCTAATATTGCTAACTGCCTTCAAATTAATTGGACTAAAGAAAAAGTTTCTGAAGCAATTGACCGTTCTTATGAAGAAGCTTACGATACTCTTGTTGGTGGCATCCTTCGCTGCTGGATCAAAGCTTTGAATAACTTGCCTGTAAAATGGCAAGATCAACTTGCGGGATAATGGCTATGCGTAATGAGGCTTTTGTTTACGTTTGGCATAATACCACAAACGGAAAGAAGTACATCGGTTATCACAAAGGCGATACCAATGACGGTTACGATACGTCATCTAAAGATCCTGAGTTTTTGGAAGCAATGGCTCAGGGCTATATGAAACGTGAAATTGTTGCAGAAGGATCTGCACAAGCTATGATTGCTGTGGAAAGAACGATGTTGTTAGAAGTAGATGCAAAGAACAATCCTGATTATTACAATAAGTCAAATGGAGGAGGCAGCGAGTTAAAAGCTTATATCAAACCTTCTCTTGACGAATTTCAAGAACAAATTAAAAGCAAAGAATTTAAAGTTGTTCCAGTTGACAAGCAAGATCTTGTTTCTATGGAAAGATTTCAAGTCAGGTTTGACGAGCTAAATCCAAAGCACGTGCGAGAGCTGAAAGAAATCATCGACGATAATAATGGTGATACAACTAACTTTGATCCAGTTGACATCTTACGAGATTACTTTGGTAAAGAACAACACTTGTTGTTGAATGGTAACCAACGTCGTCAAGCTGTCCTTGATTCAAAGCGTGCTAAATACATTCAATGCCAGTTTATACCAAAAGAAGTATGGAAAAACTTTAGTAAGATTGAACTCGAAGCTTTGGCTAATCGGTTGAATAGAAAGCCAGAAAAGCCATCGTTGTCAGTTAACAAAGAAGATGCCATTAAGTATTTGAAAAGTGTACACATTGAAGGAAGAGACATTGACACTGATCAAAACTTTGATGAGTTACACCTTAAGCTAGGATTCACTAAAGCTCAAGCAAGAAAGTTTATCAAAGCTGCACAGCAAGAAATTGATGATGCAAAAGCTGTACCTGCTGGAGCTGTTTGGATTGATTGGAAGACTGCTCGTAAGAAAGAAGCTCTTCGAATTGTAGAACAATATAGAGACAAAGACTCTATGGCTTTTCTTATGTCATCAGCTGGTCCGCAAATGTGGCGTGCACTTGAAGATTCTATTGAGTTTCCAAAGAAAAAACAAATGATCTTTGTAGTCTATCACACAAGTCCAACTGCGCAGTCTACTTGGTTTACAAAGTATCTTCCATTGTTTGAGAAGGTAATTAAATTGAGGCTAAATATCAACGTAAACTTTACCTATTTACCAACAATAGATCATTTAGCTGGTTTACAAGACAGCAAAAATGTGGTATAATAATAGTAACAATCGAGGTGATAATGAAATATTCTCTAGAAGTTCTTAAACGCGCAGCTGAAGTACAATCAGCTAAAAGCAATGATTACCAAAACGCAAACTCACGGATCAAACAAGCCGACTATTATTGCCGTGGTTGTTCCACTATTCTAGACACTATGCATGCCAAAGTTTTACGTATGCAGTCTGTTATGGAAGCAATGGAACAAGATCCAAACTATGCTCAAAACTTCGAATCACTTGAAGATTCGTGTATCGATCTAATCAACTATGCTTCTTTCTTTGCTTCATACATGGCTGGTAAAATGGATGGCCAAGATCCAAATAACGATATGTTTAATAGGAAAAAGAAATGAGACTCAGTATTTCAGATATCGGCGGTGAAGTCGTAAAAGAAGATGACCGCTATAAAGTCATCGATAACAAAACTCTCAACAATTTGGTTGTAAGTTCGACTCAGCTCTATGCTGGGAAAAGTACGTCGGGGCATTCACATAAAGGACAAGAAGAAGTTTACTATTTTGTGCATGGTTCTGGTAAAATGGAACTTGATGAAGAGTCAATTTCTGTTAGAGCTGGAGATGTTGTTCTTATCGAAGACGGTGTATTCCATCGTGTCCATGCTGGCCATCATGGTTGCTACTTTGTCTGTGTGTTTGACGGAACGAGAAACCATTGAGTGTAAGAGATAAAGTAAACCAAAGGATGGATATTCTTCAGGGGTGGATGGAAGAGAATTATCATCTCAAACGTCCCGAAGTCGTCGAAGAACATATTCAAACTATTACTAAATTTTGGTCTATTATGTCTGAAGAAGATAAAGACTACATTCACGGTTGTCGTTATGCTATTGAAGAAAATACGGAATGGAAAGTATGAAAGTAGGTATCACTGCATCAACATTTGATCTCCTTCACGCAGGACATATAGCTATGTTGAGAGAAGCAAAATCTCAATGTGACTATTTGATCTGCGCGTTACAGGTAGATCCTACATTCGACCGTGCAACAAAGAATTCACCGGTGCAAAGTATCGTTGAAAGACAAGCTCAATTGGCTGCAATAAAATATGTAGACGAAGTCATTATTTATTGTACAGAAGCCGATTTAATTGATATAATAAACATGTATCCAATTGATGTAAGAATTCTTGGCGAAGAATATCGTCAAAAAGATTTTACTGGAAAAGATGAATGCCGTAATCGCGGAATTCAACTTTATTTTAATAAACGCGATCATAGATTTTCGTCGAGCGATTTGAGAGAAAGAGTGAAAAATGCTTCAACTAAGCGTAAGTGATATTCGTAAATACTTTATCGAGGAATTACAAAATGAAAACTTCACAGTGGACAGATCTGGACAAAAGACTATTGAGCTTATCGGTGCGAGCTTCTTCGCCGATGAAAACGCGATCTTTGGTAAGCCTAGTGTTGATTATATCAATGCTGAACTTAATTGGTATCTTAGCGGGAGTACTAATATTAATGACATCTATCCATTTGGATTGGTCGAGGATAGTACAACTGTTGTTAATCGAGATCCTCCAACAGCATGGCAATACGCAGCTAATAATCATGGCGAAATAAACTCAAACTATGGCCATTTGATTTTTGGTGATAAATATCATAATCAATATGGATTAGTTCTTGATGAGCTTCTTCATAACAGTGATTCACGGCGTGCATCGATGGTGTACACTCGCCCCTCAATCTGGATGGAGTACAATGAAAACGGTAAAAACGATTTTATATGTACTAATTCTGTTACTTATTATTTACGCGATGGCGCAATCCACGCTGTGGTCCAAATGCGCTCAAACGACGTCGTGTTCGGATACAAGAATGACTATGCTTGGCAGCGCTATGTTTTAGAAAAGCTTGTTGATGACTACAATCATTTTTATCTCAGTGAAGCGGCTGATGCCGATTATCGTAAAGAAATGGAAGTAGGTAATATCATATGGCAAGTTCAGAATTTGCATGTTTACGAAAGGCATTTTCATCTTGTTAAATAAATGGGATCTTCGTTATCTTAAGTTAGCCGAAGAAGTTGCTTCTTGGTCGAAGGATCCTTCGACACAAATTGGAGCTATTGCTGTCGGTAATAAAGGACAAGTCTTATCTCAGGGCTATAACGGTTTTCCTCGAGGAATACTCGATAAAGAAGCATATTATTTAGATCGTGAAACCAAATATAAGTATGTCGTTCATGCAGAAATGAATGTCATATATAATGCTACATATAATGGTGTATCACTCGATGGTGCTACATTATATGTAACAGGCTTGCCCGTTTGTTCAGATTGTGCAAAGGGTATAATTCAAGTAGGCATTTCTCGTGTAGTCATGTATGAAAGATTAACTCCACTCAAATGGATTGAATCATGGAAGACTACTGCAGGAATGTTTGACGAAGCAAACATAAAATGGGAGTTTATCAATGTCAGCAACTCAGGAATGGATTAAGCAAAAATTTCAAGAAGAAGGATTGGGCTATGTTGAATATAACAATAGGCGATTAACTACTGAAATTCTAGAGTTACAAGATAGAATAAAAAAACTTGAAATGGATATGGCATACGAGCACAAATTAAAACTTGTGGCAGAAAGTCCCGAAGAGCAACGAATTTATAATCTCAAACAAAAAGATTAATTGTGAAAATACTAGTAGCCCTTCCTCGAAAGAATACTGCCTGAGGAAGGGCAACCTTTCTATCAATCGATTGAATCGTTGAGCTCGATGCATGTGGTGTGGAGATATACAGCTTCAGTAATGCGTGTGCACACCACGCCACTTTTCTTAAAAAGGCTGATATTGATGAAACATATATACAAAATATAACTAAAAATTATAATAAAATTCTAACTTTAGGTAATGAAGTGAAACAATTATTCACAAAAATGGAGATCGAGCACTTCTCTCTCCTACATCCATTACCACTTAATAGAAAATTAAATGATAAAAAGTTTGAAATTAGTGTAATTAATGGTTTACATTCTTACTTAAATAGTTTATAATAGTATTATCAAATTGAAATGACGGATATATTATGAAAAAACTAACAACAGCTTTGATCTTGATAACTACTCCAGCTATAGCTGAATCTCCTTGTGATTACACAAAGAAGGTTCAAACAAGCTGGACACACCATATCGAAAAAACTTCGAACATTAAAAAGAATGTTTTTCAGTATGTAGAAAATACTCGCAAATGCATGATGACTATGGATCTTACTATTAACGGAGTAGTATATCCCGCAAGTGGTGACTATGTTTTTGGTCCAGATATGACCGAAAATTATGCATGCGAGCAAGCAACAATTAAAGCAAAAAAGGAAGCAATCGGAATTGTTTCTTCAGAGATTCTGACAGCACAAACAAATATGAGTTGTGCGCAGAATAGACCCGTAGAAAAGAAAGCTATACAGAGAGTTATATCAAGATCGGCAGAATCACTGCCAAGAAGCAGCTCATCTGTTTTTGTAGAAGAAACACCAGCTACGGGCTTAAGAATTAATCTTGGTTTTCAAACTAATATTGGTAATATCTTAGGAGCTTTTTTAAAATGATTAGATATTTACTTGGCGTAATAAGTGGTATTACGCTCGTCATTTACCAACCACAAATTCTAACATGGTTTGTTAGTTCAGGTATACGCGATAATATTGTCGCAGCACTTAATGGAGTATAGAATGAAAAAACTAGCTTTAATCCCGCTTGTTGGTCTTATAGCAGCATGTGATAAAACCCCACCGGACATCGCAATGTCGCAGCACATGTTTAAATACCAAGCTGATCAAGTCGAAAAGCAAATCGATGAAATGCCTGAATGGTATACCGCTATTCCTAAGGAAGATGATGCAGTATATGCTGTCGGAACATCTCAAACACCAGATCTACAACTAGCTGTGGATATTGCAGTACTTTCTGCAAAGACTACATTAGCAGATCGAGTAAATAGCCGGTTGCGTTCACAGATGAAAATCTTTAAAGCAAAACTAGGCAGTACCGATTTTGATAGTACAGTTCAAAATGAGTTTGAACAGGTGACTCGTAATATTATTGCTGATGCTGACGTTGCTGGATACACGATTAAAGAATCTAAGATCGTTCCAAATGGCACGCAATATCGAGCATATGTTCTTTTGGAATATAAAGATGCTGTAGCAAATAGAGTTATCAAAACTCGTCTCATGTCTAATGAAGGGTTGTATTCAAAACTGAGAGCAACAATTGCATTTAAAGAACTTGACAATGCTGTCGAAGCTCAAAAGAAACAAGAAGCAGATGCTGCGAAAGAAGCTATTGACGTTATAACGAGCAACGTTCAATAATTAAAATTCATAAATAAACTATATTTACAAATAGACTCGACTATGGTATAATACTACTATAATTGTTGAAGAGATATATCATGAAAAAAATACTCGTTACTGGAATGAACCACGAACAAACTCGTTATGATGGTTACCTCCAAAAAAGAATTGGTGTTATCCTTTGTCACTATGGCTTAATCCGTTGTCTTGAAGATATTGATTTTGAAGTGACTCAAAAACACACTCAACCCGGTGAAGATCTTTCTGAATACGATCATGTGATTGTATATCTCCACAGTCCTAATGGATTTTGTCAACGTATTTTTGACGGACTGTGGGCACTCAATCAAAGACCAGATGCTATTCTGGCTTTTGACGATTGGCAAGTCAAAGATATTTGGAATGGTGTAATTGGCTATGGTAAAGCTTTGAAAGAACGACCTGAGTCAGCTTATCGTGGACATATCCTTGACCAATACCATACAGTCAAAGATGTTGATCAAGTTAAGAAGTATCATCAAGCTTATATTGACGCAATTGATATGGTTGCTGAGAAAAAGAATAAAGTTCTGATGTGTGCTTTCTCTGGTGGCGATCTGAGTAAGTTGATGGATTATCCACAAGAACTTGTTTATAGTTTCAATCCAAATCCTTACCATTTGAATCGTTCTTGGTCAAATAACTATGGAATGGAATCAGGTGGTCTAGACGATTTCTTTGGTGGACCTGAAGAGCCATCACCAAAGAATAAATCAAAAGCTTGGATCTTTAGTTCTTTGGTTCAAACCAAAACTCGTAAATGGCTTGATAAACTTGAACTCAATTGGGAAACTCGTATCTATGGTGCTCAACGTGGTGCTTATAAGACCGAACGTTTGACCGAAGATAAGATGGTTCAAGAATATGAAACTACATGGGGTAACCTAATGCCGGGTTACGATCATGCCGGTTCTGGTTGGTGGAGAACTCGTGTTCTTCAATGTGCTGAAGCTCGATCAATTACAATCTGTGATCCAGCCGAAGGTAAAGTTTATGGGGAGGAGTTCCTTATTACTCCAGCTGAAGTTGAAGCAATGGATGACGATCAACTCTGGAAGAAAGCAAATGCTCAACGCGAAAACTTCCTAGATAATCACCCACTAAATAAGGACATCACCAAACAAGAGATCATGGAGGTTCTCAATGGCTAAAATTGCTATCACAGGTATGGCCGGATTTATTGGCTTTCACTTAGCTCAAAAGCTTCATAGTGAAGGTCATCAGGTTATTGGTTTCGACAATTATAACGACTATTATAATCCAGAGCTCAAGAGAGATCGCACAAAAACACTTGTAGAACGTACTGGAATCGTAGTTGAGGAAGGCGATCTACGAGATGCTGAATTTGTAAATGATTGGATTCGATTTAAGCGTCCAGATGTTGTAATGCATTTGGCTGCTTATGCTGGTGTTCGTCATTCGATGGATGACCCTGGTTCTTATGTACAAAATAATATTGTTGGTACTCATAATCTAATCGAAGCGTGTACTCATCATGGAGTCGGTAAAGTTGTCTATGCCTCAACATCCTGTGTAATGGCCGGCAATTCGCTTCCTTGGAATGAAGATGAAAAGCTTGGTTATCAAAAGAATCCGTACGGATATTCTAAAGCTACGAATGAAGCGCAATTTATCGCTTCAGTAATTCCATCGACAGTCGGTCTACGATTCTTTACAGTTTATGGTCCGTGGGGTCGACCTGATATGGCTCTATTTGATTTTTCAAATAACATTGTAGCTGGCAAACCAATCAAACTTTTCAACCACGGTGACATGATTCGTGACTTTACTTACGTTGATGATATTGTACAAGGCATTAATATTGTCATAAATAGAGTTATTAATGAAGATAATATCAATGAAGTTTATAACATTGGTTATGGCGAACAAGTTCAGTTGGTTGATTTTGTCGATCACATCGAAAAGAATCTTGGTCGTACAGCGACTCGTGAGTTAGTACCAATGCATCCAGCTGATACTCATCAAACGTGGTCAGACACGACTAAACTACAAGCACTCGGTTATAAGCCAACTACGAATATCAAAGAAGGTGTAGCCAAATTTATTGAATGGTACAAGGAATATTATAATGTCAATTAATATCGCAATCATTGGTCATGGATACGTAGGTAAAGCTGTTGACCACGGTTTCTCTACAAGTCAAGTTGAGAAGTTTATTGTAGATCCACTTTATGGAACTACACTTGAACAACTCAAAGGAAAAGTTCGATTAGACGCTGCCTTTGTTGCAGTACCAACTCCTTTTGGAGCAAATGGAGAAATTGACGCTTCAATCGTAAAAGATGTTGTGCGTCAATTGGAACATTTTAGTTGTCCAATTGTGATTAAGTCTACTACAACACCAGATATTGTGGATGAACTCTTTCGTGAAAATGAGAGAGTAGTTTACAATCCAGAGTTCTTGACCGAAAAGAACGCTCTCGACGATTTTATCAATCCACCTATGCACATTCTCGGTGGTTCGAAAAAACATTGCGAAAAAGTTTTTAATCTGTATGAAAGCTATTCACAATGTAAACCATGTCCAGTTTTCTACATGACGGCTAAAGAAGCTTCATTTGTCAAGTACGGAATCAATTCTTTCCTTGCTACGAAAGTTCTTTGGTTTAATCAATTCAAAGATATCGTAGAAAATTGGGATGCTAAATATAACGTGATTGTGAATGCCATTGGTACTGATCCACGTATTGGCCATAGCCACACTCAGGTTCCAGGGCCAGATGGACGTAAAGGTTTTGGCGGTGCGTGTTTCCCAAAAGATACATATGCTTTCTCAATGTTTGCTCGTGGAGATTTTGCAGTTCTTGACGAAGTCATTAAGTGTAATAATACATATAGAAAAGCTTACGAGCTTGATGAACGCGAAAAAGAACAGAAAGTAAATTATGGTTAATTATGCCAGTATTGTACCACTGATTGGTGGTGAGACTATCGCGATGGAGAATGTACTTGGGAAACGTCCTGAGTACATTCTGTCGTACGAAGGATTCGAAGCTAATGATAAACACTTATTGGAACATTACAAAAACACAGTTCCTTACCATCTTATCAAAGACGATCAGCTGCCTAACGTTGAGTCTGTTGATATTATTAACACTGTCTGCCCTTGTGCTGGTCTGTCTAGTCTCAGTCCTTCAAGTAGTTCTGAATCTGCTACTAACGATTGGATGCGGACTTCTGCAGAGTATATACTTGGTACTATCTCGCCCACTGTTTTTTGGGGAGAGAACGCACCAAGACTTGCTAGCAAGATGGGAGAGCCAGTTGTCAAAGATCTTCGAGAAATTGGAGAAAAGTACGGATACACTTTTTCGATATTTAAAACAAAAAGCATCTTACATGGGCTTTCTCAGGTAAGAGACAGAGCATTTTATTTTTTCTGGAAAGGCACAAAGGTACCTGTGTTTGAATATATAAATCGTAAACACCAGAAAATTGAAGATGCTATTAGAGAAGTAGGAAGAGATCCTGCTGATCCTATGGACATTCTTGCGAATGAGGCTAAACCAACTGAGAATCCATATTACAAATATGTTCTTCAGTTGTTAAATACGACTCATCAAAAGTTTGCTGCGAGTATCGAAAAAACTACGAATCCATTGGAATGGATCCATAACAATGATTCATTTCTGAAAGCTGCTGACTGGATGGACGCAAATGGATTCGAAAGAGAAGCTGCTAAGTGTCGTCGTAAACACGAAAAGCTTGCTTCAGGTGGTAATATCATGTGGCATAATATTGAGATTCCAAAAGACCATATTGGTGCTTTTGTTGGCCACCGACCAACTTCATTAACGCATCCTGATGAGGATCGTTTTTTGACTATAAGAGAATGTTTATCATTAATGAAAATGCCAAATGATTTTATTCTTCAAGGTGGTCGCAAAAATCTTAATCACATCTGTCAAAACGTACCTGTCACCACTGCTCAAGACATGGCTGCTGAAGTAATCAAGTTTGTAGAAGGTCGTTCTGATAACCGACTCATTGAAACAGATTATCTTGTTCAAGACAATAAAAATAATTCATGGTGGTCTGAACAAAGTAGTGTACAATTGGATGCATTTATGGTATAATATACTTATATTTGCAAAGGAGTAATACATGCCGTCAATAATGGATAAACTCAAAAAGAACAGTAAAGTTAAAGAAACTGCTATTCTTTCTGAGTCTAAATTTTTTACAGATAAAGATATGATTTCTACAGATGTGCCTATGATTAACGTAGCACTATCTGGTTCTATTGATGGAGGGTTGGCACCGGGTCTCACAGTGCTAGCAGGTCCATCAAAACACTTTAAGACTTCGTTTGGTCTTATTATGGCATCGGCTTATTTGAAAAAATACTCTGATGCTGTCCTTCTCTTCTATGATTCAGAGTTCGGTTCACCGCAATCATATTTCAAGCAATTTGAAATTGATACTTCTCGGGTACTTCATACTCCAATCACAAATGTAGAAGAATTAAAGTTTGACATCATTGGCCAGATGGAAGGTTTGGATCGTGATGATAAGGTTGTTATTGTAATTGATTCTGTCGGCAATTTAGCATCAAAGAAAGAATTAGATGATGCTATTAATGAGAAATCTGTTGCTGACATGTCTCGCGCTAAAGCACTCAAAGGTTTGTTCCGTATGTGTACGCCATACTTAAACATGAAGAATATTCCGTTGATTGCAGTTAATCACACTTATCAAGAAATTGGTCTGTTCCCTAAAGCAATCGTATCGGGTGGTACTGGTATCTATTATTCTGCTGACAACATTTGGATTCTTGGTCGTAGGCAGAATAAAAAAGGCACAGAAGTAACAGGCTATGATTTCGTAATCAACGTGGAGAAATCGCGTTATGTTAAAGAAAAGTCGAAAATTCCTATCTCTGTGTCTTGGGAAGGTGGAGTACAAAAGTGGTCTGGTCTTCTTGACATTGCTATGCAAGGTCAATATGTGGCTAAGCCGTCGAATGGTTGGTATTCGAGAGTTGACCGAGAAACTGGCGAACTATTTGAATCGAAAGTACGAGAAGCAGCAACCCTAGAAGAAGAGTTCTGGAAACCAATCTTTGAAGAAACAGATTTCAAAGAGTATCTCAAGCAAGCATATCAAATCGGTGGAAATGCTGCTATTGTTGATATCGAAGATGTAGAGCTTTAATATGCTAAAAGAAAATGAAGACTACGAGCTCATTACTCACGATGAATTACCAGATGCATGGGCTATTCGCATTTTAAAGGGTGAATTTATTGAGTCGGTAATTATAATTGCCGCTGTTGCAATCAACGAGGTGAAAGGACATCTTTCTTTTAATTTTGAAATTATCGAAACGCCAGATCCAGATATTGTGCATAAAGATAATGAAAAACTTCAAAACCATGTTTCTCAAATCATTGAAGCCGTGATTGAAACTGGTATAAGTGAAGGTTATGTTAAACTAGAAGAAAGATCAGAGACATCAACATTACAGTAAAGATAAATTATGAACCTAAGAATTGAACAGACTATATTAAGAAATCTTCTCACCGAAGAGAAGTACATGCGGAAAGTCCTTCCGTTTATTAGACCAGAATATTTTGAAGGTCCATATCGAACACTTTTTAAAGAAGCTGGTAAATACGTTGCAAAATACAATAAGCTTCCAGCAAAAGAAGCTTTTCTTGTAGAGTTAAACGAACATTCGAGTCTGAGCAATGAGCAATTTACTGCAGCAGTCGATATTGCACAGACATTGTTCGAAGGTGATGATGTTGACGATACTTGGCTTCTTGAGAACACTGAAAAGTGGTGCCAAGATCGTGCCATCTACAACGCTGTCATGGAATCAATTACCATTATTGACGGCAAACATGACACGTTGACAAAGAACGCACTTCCAGAGCTTCTCACAAAAGCTTTGGGAGTTGCGTTTGATACGAATGTCGGTCATGATTATATCGAAAATGTAGAGGAACGTTATGAGTTTTACCATACTGAAGAAGATCGTATCCCGTTTGACCTTGAATACTTTAACAAGATCACGAAGGGTGGTGTACCTCGTAAGACACTTAACATTGCCCTTGCAGGTACTGGCGTTGGCAAGTCTTTATTCATGTGTCATGTTGCTGCTAGTGCTTTGGTAGACGGAGCTAATGTTCTCTATATTACAATGGAAATGGCAGAAGAAAGAATTGCCGAACGTATTGATGCGAATCTTTTGAATGTTCCGATTGATCAACTCGATAAAATGTCGAAAGACATGTTTACTACAAAAATTGCCAATCTTGCTCGTAAGACTACGGGTCGTTTAATTGTAAAAGAATATCCTACTGGTTCTGCTCATTCTGGCCACTTCCGGGCTTTATTGAATGAGTTAAAACTTAAAAAGCAATTTAAACCAGATATCATCTTTATTGATTATCTTAACATCTGTGCTTCATCAAGAATGAAAACTATGGGTGGATCAATTAATTCGTATACTTATATTAAAGCAATTGCCGAGGAGCTACGTGGTCTTGCCGTTGAATTTGATGTACCTGTATTTTCTGCAACTCAAACTACTCGTAGTGGATTTTCAAATTCAGATGTTGGTTTGGAAGATACTTCTGAAAGCTTTGGTTTGCCAGCCACGGCAGATCTTATGTTTGCTCTTATCTCTACAGAAGAGCTGGACAAAGATGGTCAAATCATGGTTAAACAGCTGAAGAATCGTTATAATGATCCAACAATGCATAAACGATTTGTTGTTGGAATTGACCGATCGAAGATGCGTCTATACGATGTTGAAGAAACTCAACAAACTCTAGTCGATGACACACCGGTGTTTGATAATTCAGCGTCTGGCAATAGAATCAGTTCAGAAAAATTCGGAGATTTTAAGATATGAGTGATCGAAAAATACTTTTTATTACTGACTTGATTGATCAAAGACTTCGTAAAGAAAAAGAAATTGAGTATTACGAGAAAGAGCTTCAAGAAATTACAAATAAACTCTTCTTCTTAAAAAAAGAAAAAGACTTAACAGAACTTATTATAAACATTATTCAGAATGAAAAAATTATTGATGTTCGTGAAAACTTATATGATCAAATAGGATTAAATGATGACAGCAAGATTAATTAGTTATAGTAAACCTCCGGAGGAATTATATGTCGGTACAGATATCCAAGAACTTATTGCGTATACAGCCCGTGTCTCGAATCCATCCAACCAAGACAACACCGAAACGTCAGAAAGACTATTACGATATCTCATCCGAGAAAAACACTGGTCGCCCTTCGAAATGGTTAGCGCTTGCTTGGAAGTAACTACTACTCGTGATATTGCTCGTCAACTATTACGACATAGGTCATTCTCATTTCAAGAGTTTTCTCAAAGATATGCAGATCCTACACAAGATCTTAATTTTGTTATGAGACAAGCAAGACTTCAGGATACAAAAAATAGACAAAATAGTTTGGATGTGAATGATCCAGACTTACAACTTGAATGGTATAAACAACAAGCAGAAGTCACGAATGCCGCAAAGAAATCATATGAATGGGCAATTGAAAATGGTATCGCTAAAGAACAGGCTCGTGCAGTTCTACCAGAAGGTATCATGGAATCTCGACTCTATGTTAACGGAACCATTAGGTCATGGATCCATTATATTGACTTACGCTCAGGTCATGGCACGCAAAAAGAACACATCGAACTAGCAAGAGAATGTGCAAAAGCAATTGAACATATCTTTCCCATGATTAAAGAATTTTGCCATTAAATTAAAAAAAAACGTAAGTGATTGATTTCCTTTAAAATAAAAATGCACTTTTTTGTTTACATTTAAAGAAAAATAGTGTATAATAGATCTATAAAATGGAAAAGGAAAGAAAATCATGTTAAAGTTAGTCAAAGTTTCTGAAGGTTTCTACAAAGCTTCAAATATTGTTTCAGATCACGAAGCTTATATCGATACAGATATGCTTGGTTCATTTCGTGGAACAGTAGAGCTTAAGTTAGAAGATGGCACATTTGAAGCTGATGAGTCTAATGCTTATGACACGATTGAAGAAGCTGCTCGCTGGATCGAATGCCAGAGAGTTATCATGACTACTAACTTTGATGGTTCACCAATGATTGAGGAGGCAGCATAATAATGGGACAGATTACTTTAGGAATTATCTTTATGTTCGTTATGGCTTCACTTCCAATTCTTTTGATCTGGTAGGAGTACATTATGAGTAAAATAAAAGTTGCAATAATGGATGGCGAAGAATTCGCTCAAGAAAACTATAATATTTCACGAAATGAATTCTGTGCTCTCGCTTTTGCAAAATTCAAACCAATGTCTATTCAGGCACGTGCTGCAGTTGAATCTTATGATGAGATTCAAAATGATTTGAAAGCTTATGAGGAGTATTACAATGCCAATTGAAAAACAACGTTATCCAACCGACTCTTTGATTGGAACATTTGAGCGCGATAATCCAGTTGACATGGAACAGCTTGAAATGGTAAAACAAATGGTCTCTCGTTTTAATGGTTGGCTTAAACAGTCGGGAAGTGATCAGCGATATCGTGTTTGTCTTCGTGGTCGTAAGCCATATAAGAAAATGAAAGTCAATGAAGTCTTTTATAAATCAAAAGGCGAAGTATCTTATTCTTATCATGGAAACATCGTTGGCGGAATTGAAAACGCTTCGGTGTTAAAAGCTTTTATTTACAGGAGATATTGGTAATGAAAATGCTATTTCCAGAAGATAGTACCGAAAATATGCCAGATTTTAAGTTTAATGAGGACACCTATATTGATGAAATCTCTGACTATATCACTGCGACATATAGTCAACATTACTCAAAGAACCATTTCCAAGCATCAGAATTTATTTATGATGCTGGTCATGGTACTGGATTTAATATGGGCAATGTGATGAAGTATGCTCAGAGATATGGCAATAAAGGTACTCGAGAAGACCATCGTAAAGATTTGATGAAAGTGATTCATTATGCGATTCTTCAAATGTATGTGCATGATAGTGAAGAAGAAATTCTTTTTTAAGAAGAGCAATCAACCGATATCCCATGAGCTATTTGGTCCACGCTGAGCAAAAGCCAAAAAGATGTAAATTGACAATCCTGCAATCCAAGCAGCATCAATAGACTTAAAACTAATTAGAAATGCTACCATGAGCGTAACAATTAAACTAGTTATTTCTTTTCGAGTCATCTCCAATTTTATTTTTCTTATCTTTTGCCGAAGCTATAGCTCGAGCTAAAACGATTGTTTCTTTTAATTGCTGTATTTCTTTTTCCATTTCAGTTCGTGGTATTTCTATATCTTTTAATGTCTTATCATAAAGATAAGCATTAAAGAAAAGTATAGCAACCAATAATGCGATGATCGACAACAGTATTACCTCTGACATACATTACCATTGAATTGACAATTGGCCTTTGACAACTGGTTTACATTTCCACTGACGAGGTTTAAACCCTGACATAGATATATGTATTGCCTGAGACATTTCTAAAGCTCGAGCTTCGCATCTTTCATATGTTTTGTATGGGCCTCTCTGATCTTCTAGCACTAAACACTCATTGGGATCAGATATGAGACAAGCTAAAACTAGAGCCATATACATTTTTTCTTCTTTCTATATTATATATTAAACTGCTGAATATACTACAAACATTAATCCACCGCCACCTAAGATTACACAACCACCGATAATCATCATCATTTTAATCATTTCCCAAAATTCTTCTTCTTCTTTTCTTTTTTGAATTCGAGCTAGCCGTTGTGCCTCTTTTGCTTCAACAATTCTTTTTTGACGTTCGTCTAAAATACCTTGCCAAGTTCCAGGGCCAAACCGCATATCAATAAGGTTGCGCATCTCTTGCATCTTCTCTTCCGCAAGTTTTGCATCAATCATTTCTTGGGCAACGGACTGAATACCGAACTGATCTTTCAGACCCATTCCAGTTTTCTTATTTCTTTTCTTTTGCACCTCTTCGGTACCGCTAAACATGCCATCAATTGCACCGGCGATTTCGCTAATATCTTTGGCGGTATCGATATTCGATTTTATAAATTCTACACTTGCCTTTACAAGTGCAATTCCTGCTAGGATTTCAGCTACAGGCATTTCGATCTTCCTTCTATTGAAGTTAGATGTATGTCGCTGTTGTTATATAATGAAATTCACTCTCTATTCTCTATATCTATTTATAAAAAAGTATGTACTTTAACTTTAAAGTGTGGTATAATTACTATATAAATAAAGACGATTCGGTGAAACTGGATGGATGTAGACTGGACGTGGGGGCAGTACCCACCGCCTCCACCATAAGGACATTAATATGTGGATATACGAATGTGATGCTGGTAAATATACCGAAGATAGTTTTATTAAACTTCTTTATGTGATCTTTACTCATAGATTGAGTCACCTATTGAAAGGTGAAGGATTTAGAGATTAGTGTCTTTATGATGGGGGCGAAATAGGATCGACAGATACGTGAAGGCAGTGGAGAGTCACAAAAGTAAATGCAAACGATAACTTTGCTCCTGAGATGCGCCTAGCGGCATAATCTCTGGGCTGGCAACTTGCCTCGAAACAGAAAAGTTGCAACTTACACCACATTTTAATTTAAAGAAAAGATAAAAAAAAATGAATAAAATTCTAACTACTCTAGCAATTGCTACAGCAGTAATTGCATCTTCTGCGCATGCAGAATCATTGATCACTACTACAATTGGTGCCGAGCGCAATCTCGATACAGAAATTAATAAATTGTACTTCGGTCCATCAATCGCGTCTGGTGACTTCTCTCTCGACACTACTGTTAATATGGTTGACACAACTGCAGACAATATGAAATTTAACATGGAATCTGTAGATATAGATCTTGGTTATAGCGTGACTTCGAATATCACTCTTTATATTGAAAATGCATTTGACCAAGACATTAAGCACAGCGCAACAGTTGTTGGTGGAAAGATTAAGTTCTAGGCATGACTCTATTCTTATTATTGACAAGTATTCTATTTGCTAGCAATAATGCAGAATTTATCAAATTGTCCCATGAACAGATTGCAGAAGGATATCGATGGGTCGAAGTAGGCAAATCGATTCCTTCTGGAACTCCCGCAATAACAATTAAAGCTAACAATAGGGAATTCATATTCTATAGATTGGAAAAATAATGAAAAAGCATGATAGCGCTATAGCGTCTAAAGGGATGGGCAAATTTGGAACACAGCTACTGATTACGTTCGCTGCTACTATACTATTAGTAGCGGGAATTAACGTAGCATTTGCTGAACCGATATGGAGAAGCAAGCCAGTCCAATGCGGCAATCCAGATACTCTTTTACAGTTATTAGATGAAGCTGGAGAGAAAGCTATAGTTGGTGCTTTAACCGATTTGAGACAACAGGGCTCGAATATTTCTGATTTAAATCCTATCTATTTTTTCGCGAATACAAATACTGGAACTTTTACTATCATCGAGTATCATCTATCCGCACAGGAAGTTTGTGTTGTTGGATACGGCCAGGGCTTAGATTTTGACGTACAAAATTTATTTGAAAAGAAAACCGAAAGCTAATATATAATTTCACATAAATTAAAAAAAACGTAAGTAGTTGAAAGTGCACTATATTTTAGTGCACTTTTTTGTTTACAAAGCAAAAAAACTATGGTATAATATAGCTATAAAATCAAAAAGGAAGAGGAGCCTATTATGATTAAGTATAAATTTCAAAATCCAGAGCAAAACGATATTTGGAGATTTATTATCGCGTTTTGCTTGACAAAGCCTGAAGGTACTAGCACTGCAGCTCTTCAGTACATGCTTGCTAAAGAGCTTGGTATTGAAGCTGACGAGACTGCTATAGCTCTAGCAAGCATTCGATTCTAGGAGGTTTAATATGGGAATGTCAAGTTACGTTATGGATGCTGAAGAAAAGATGTTCGATGTTATCGAAGAAGCAATTAGAAATTGTGATCATCTAACCGAAGTAATGCAAGAAGCTGTTAAGAATAAGTCTCTTGTACCACATTGGACTGTACAGGAAATTGAAGATGCCTGCAGTGAATATTGGGAAGAGTATTGGGCAAGTAAGATTTGAATAGGTGCCGGTCTACCTTCACTTCAGTTTTATCGCTAATAGTCTATAAAATAAAAGGCTCGCATAATTTAAGAGGAGATATGTAATGACTGTTTGGCTTACTCAAGATACTGTTCTCGGCACTTTGGATCAACGGCCGCACGATGATGCTCGGTGGATGATCCAAAATCAATCATCTGTTAAGGGTGTTCCTTGCATGGTTCAAATGTGGGGTGATGACCATGATGACATGGTTCTGTGGCGTGATTTGTGGGTTCGTAATTCTGGACAGGATGTTCAGATTCAAGATATGGGAGATATGTAATGCTGCACTTTGTTGGTTTTCGAAATGATAATGATTATCTGGCTGCAGTCAGGGTTTTTGGTAAGCCTGACTTTATCCATGTTACTCATGATCATCGTATGTATGGTGATGTTGATAGAGATAACGATACTGTTGTCTTCTCACACAAAGCAGATCCTGATCATGTTTCTCAATTCACTGATCAAGATCATATGAGGCACTAATGGCTCATAAATCAGAAATCATTGAAACCAAAGGGCATCCATTTGTGGGTGTCCTTTGGGAAGTTGAAGGAAGCAAGGGAAACACTTACAACGTCGAGATGGTTAACTACGGATTCGAATGTAATTGTATAGCTTTTCGTAAGTGTAAACATATCAAAGAAGTAGAAAAAAAAATTACTTATGAGTGCATTTTTTAGTTTACATTTGCTGAAAAACAGTGTATAATAGATCTATAAAATGAAACAAAGAGGTTATATCATGTTGAATAAATCTGAAATGTCAAAGATCCAAGCTTTTTTCATCGAAGCATCTGATGAGCAAATGAGTGAAATAGCTCAAATGTTTAATGACGCTCGCAATCTAAAGGTTGCTCGCGCTGCTAGGTCTTTTACTGTTGGACAATCTGTCAAATGGAATGGTAAGCGTGGCTCAATGAGTGGCACTGTTATCAAGGTTCTGAAAAAGAATGTTCGTGTTAAAACTACAAGCGATGGCGTTTGGAATGTCACTGCATCGCTATTAAAAGCTGCTTAAGGAGATTATATAATGGCACATATGGTAGAAACAATGGCGTACGCCGGTCAAGTTCCGTGGCATGGTTTAGGTGTACCAGTCAGCAATGATTTAACACCGGTACAGATGATGGAAAAGGCTGGGCTAGATTGGACTGTTAAAGAGGTTGAGTCATATATCTTTTTTAACGGTAAAAATAAACCAACAGGTCTTAAATCACTTGTTCGTGAAACTGATGGTAAAATTCTTACCAATGTTGGTGAAAACTGGAAACCTGTTCAGAATGAAACAGCATTCGAATTCTTTTCAGAGTTTGTAATGGCTGGCGATATGGAGATGCATACTGCTGGTTCTCTGAAAGATGGACAAATGGTTTGGGCACTAGCAAAAGTCAAGTCTGACTTTGAGCTTTTTGGTGGAGATCGTGTTGAGTCATATCTTCTTTTCTCAAATCCACATCAGTATGGCAAGTCAATTGATGTTCGATTCACTCCTATTCGAGTTGTATGTAACAACACATTGACATTGTCGCTTGATCAAAAAGCAGAAAAATCTGTTCGCATCGGTCACCGTGTAGAGTTTGATCCTTCTTCTGTAAAAGAAGCTCTTGGCATTGCTGCTAAAAAGCTAAATACGTATAAGGATATGGCTGAGTTTCTTGGCAAGA
>Ga0208644_1000628_pt1 | contig 31072 bp, 34 predicted proteins | sample VirMetDEL_Nov_18_FD_184517 | JGI IMG/M metagenome (GOLD analysis project Ga0208644, IMG submission 184517) | Aqueous microbial communities from the Delaware River and Bay under freshwater to marine salinity gradient to study organic matter... | ecosystem: Environmental > Aquatic > Marine >...
CGGCAAGATAGCCTGTTGTGTACCAAGTTGTTTGATGTGGTTCGGCTGGTTCTTCTAGAATGCTGAACTTGCCTTCGCTAACCAAAGCAATGCTTGGAACACCATCAACATAGTCCTCAAAAACGCTAGAGTCGTCAGTTTGTGTGTCGATGTATCGCATATCCAAGTCTTTATTTATTCTTTGCAGGTACTCCAACACAGGCTCAAGGGCTTGGCAATAGTGGCAGTAAGGGCTCTTGAATACTACAAAAATCTTTTTGCCTTCCTCCATGTCCTCGATAACTTCAAGGGCTGTCGTTTGTTTCATTTTCTTTCTCCTGACAGTCTGGACAAACAAGTGCTACCTTACGGTGTTCCTCATTGACAGCAACTCGCCACGTCATGTGGTCTTCCTTGCTTGTTTTGTCAAAAGGTTTGTCGCAGACATTACACTCTGTTGGCAGAAGTTTGAATAGACCAACTTGCTTGACCATATCCTTCTTCATCTTTTTAATGTTTTTGTTTGCCTTCTTTCTTTTTACTTTTCTGGATAAGTTATTACTCATGCAATCATCTTCCAGCCGTACTTCATAGAACGGGTTGAAAAGCCCCACTGCTCGGAATAGTCGAGCTTTGCCATGTAGGGTCGGTTGACGTGGATAATATCTGTCTTGGGGTCAACACCCCAGACCTTAATGGTAGAAGACTTGGAAGTATCGTCAATGGCACGAACAATATAAAAGTCTTTACCTCTCCGAGTCTTCTTCTTGATAACCTCACGCGGGATGAACCATGCTGCGCCCAAGTCCCTATCGAACTCGCCTAGTGGCGGGATACAATAGTGTGCGAGTTGGTCTGTAACCTGCTGAGACATAACTAGGTGGAACGGGAAGATGCCTGCCAACTCGACGAGGTAGGCAATCTTCTCGGTCTTTGAGAAGTCTCCCTCTGGCTCGTAGGTCTCGATGTTCTCCAAGAACTTCTTTTTATTCTTTGGTCTATCGACTGCAACCGCAGACCAGAAGTGTTTGAGCCCTGAGAAGCGCTCGTCCATTAGAGAGTTCAGAGCCTGTGTGCGGCAAAGAACATCGAGAGCCTTTTTGTTGAGCTTGGAATAAACAATGTCCTCGTTGAACAAAAGCTCTTCGGGAGTGTGAAACGGACGGTGCGCCATAATCTGGTCAACCGCTTTGTCGCCTAGACCCTTGATAGAAGTGAGAGGCTGAATGAGGCTCTTGCCATCTTCGCCTATCTCCCAGACTCGACCCGATAGGTTAATGTCGGGGTTCTCTACTCCAAGTCCAAGGCTTCGCACAATGTTGATAGCCCGTTCCTTTCGTCCTTCTGGCTCTTTGTCGAGGAAGGCAGCAGCCCACTCAACAGGGTAGTAGTTAAGAAGATGGGCGCACTGATAACTAAGAATGCTGTAGCTAACAGCGTGGGACTTATTAAAACCATACCCTGAGAAGTATTCAAAGGTTTGCCAAAGTTCTCTAGCGCTTGCTTCTGCGATGCCTTTCTCAGTGCATCCTGCAATGAACTTCTTGTGGATGGCGTCTTTCTTTTCATGTCCTTTGCCTGTTCCTTTCTTAGTTAGTAGCTTGCGAAGCATGTTGCCTTCGTCAAGTGATAGGTCTTTGCCTAGCTTGTGTGCGAGCAAAGCAATCTGCTCTTGGAAGATAAGGAAACCATAAGTTTCTTTTGTTACTTCCTCGACAAGTGGGTGAAGATACTTGATGTTGTGCGGGTTCTCTTTCGCGTCAACGTATTGTTCATGGACGTTAGCCGAGAGAGGACCGGGACGATAGATAGAAGTAATAGCCGAAATATCAATGATAGACCTTGGTTTTGCACGCTTGCAGAAGTTCTGTGCGCCCTTCTCTGTGAACTGGAACACACCAGCCCACTTGCCCTCGTGAAAAATGTTTTCGTAAATGGCTTGGTCGTTCAAGTCCATTTTGTCTGGGCTTAGGTGTTCGTCATACCACTTCTTAACGTCAGCAAACGAAGGTTCCTTAATCCCATGGTGCCTGCGAAGAATATGACTGATAGCACCCTCAACCATACGGAGGCTTGCGAGTCCAAGGATATCAAATTTAATAAAGCCAAGAGGCTCAAGGTGTCTAACATTTTGTCCCTCGCTCCATGGTGTTTGCTGCACACCACCGCTGTTGATAAGCGGCATATGCTTGTCTAGGTTGTCGGCAATCACAACGCCACCAGCATGGCGAGAGATAGAGCGCAACTGTCCGGTAAGGGTTTTGACGTGCGTCTCGACGTGCGGATACTTCTTCAAAAACTTTTTAAGAGAGTCCGAGAACTCCATTAACTCTTCAAAAGTAGGGGCATAAACACCCGCTGTGATGCCGTGTCGTGCCTTAGCGGGAGGCGTAGCCTCCAAAACCATGACGCTTGTGACCTTATTGACCTCTGTGAAGTCGATGCCATAGAACTTTGCAATATCTTTAATAAGAGAACGCAACTGCAAAGTGTTGTAGTTGGAGATAGGAACAACAGTATCCTTGCCCCACTTCTCCATTAGCTCTTCTTTCAAAGCCATAGGGTCGGCAACGTCGTAGTCAATGTCAGGATAATCGACAGCATCTCGTCGCAGAAATCGACTAAAGAGGAGATTGTATTCAATGGGATCAATACCAGTAATACCAAGTACATAAGCAACAAGAGAGCCAGCAGCGCTACCGCGCCCAGCACCCACCAGTTGAGTTTTTGTTGCTTCATCTGCGACCGCCTTCATAGTTAAAAAATACTTTGAGAAGCCACGGTCATCAATAACTTTGATTTCTTCTTTTAGCCTCTCGACGTATTCTGGTTTAGTATGTAGGTTTAAACTCTTCAAACCTTCGATACAAAGGCGAGTCATTTCTTCCGTTGCGGTTGTGCCTTCGGGAACAACGAAGTCTGGCAGGCGAACCGTAGCCTCTGGGAAGAAAGTGTCGATACGCTCGTGAGCGATGTGATAGGTATTTTGTAGCGACTGACGAACTAGGTTGTCGTCGTACTCAAAGCCAAGCTCTTCGGCAGAAGACTTGTAAGCCTCCCACATTTGGTCACCGTTCTTTGGGTAAAGCTCGCACTTTAGATCCTCACGGGTCTCAGGCAAAGTTGAGTCAGCGTAGTCAGGCTTTGCTTTGCCAAGCCAACCAAGTTGCTTGTAGAGTTCGCGGTCCTTGAACATCTCGGGGCGAGGGTAGTGAGCGTCCGCAGTAGAAACCAAGTCTGTGTTTGTCTCTGCTGCTGCTTTGATAATGTGTTGGTTCACCTCGTGCTGCTCTGGGATGCGGTTCCATTGTAGCTCGCAGTAAAACCTGTCGCCAAAAATGTCTTTAAACTGGTTGATAGTCTCAACCATCGAGTTGTGAACTGCGTCAGCACTTTCCTCACGGTTGTTCCAGTAGCACTTGGAAAGCGGACCACCGAGACAAGCAGAGGAAACAATGATGCCTTCGTTGTGCTCGCGCAGCATTTTGTAATCAACGCGAGGAAAACGATAGAAGTTCTCACCCTCGTAAGACTTTGATACGAGTGAGAAGAGGTTGTTTAGACCTGTTTGGTTCTGGGCGAGAAGAACAAGGTGTGCTCGTCGGTTGAGAATGTTTCGACCGGCACGCTTGCTCTCAGCCTCGTCTTCAACAACCGGACCAGAAGAGTCGTCCTTCTTTTTATTTTTTTGGTTGGCTAGATGCTCTTCCTTCTCGACCTTCCACTTATCAAGGTCGTCGATAAAGTAAGCCTCGATGCCAAAGATGGGCTTGAAGTTCTTGCCCTCAGCTTGCATCTTCTTGGCGTTGAGCACCTGATAAGAAAGACCAGACATATTGCCGTGGTCTGTTAGGGCTAAGGCATCCATTCCGTTTTCCCAAGCAAACTCTTGGTGGTCCTGTGGATACCCCATGCCATCAAAAATTGAGAAAACGCTGTGTGAGTGAAGCCCAACAAAGGGGATGCTGGGTTGTGCTCGTTCGGTCATACTATCTCCTAGTCGTCAAAGGTTGCTTCTGCTGTTGCTAAGTCTAGTTGTCGTTCTAGTTTTTCTACTTCTTCTTCTAAACCTTGTATAGTATCGCTCATTTCGACCATTGTGTCAAGGAAATAATCAACAAAGTTTTGTTGTTCGTAAGAAAGTTGTATGTAGCTTAGGGGTAAGCCCATTTCCTCCAAGTATCTAAATGGAATTTTCTCGTATTCCTCAGCGTGACTCATCGTAGTATTCTCCTATTCTTTCTAGTTCTCGTGTATGGGCTGGTGGTTTTAGTATTGGTCTCTTTGGTCTTTCGTATTTTAACTTTGAGACTGCCTCTTGATAACCTTCCCATGTAGAAGCATTATAGTATTCTTCTATCTTTGCTTCTTTGTATGTAGAGTTATCAACGGGCAAGAGTAGCTTTTCTATTGGAAAAGTCCTTCCTGAGTATTGTTCTTCGGGTGGTAGCCTTTCCAGCCACTTGCCATCTCGTTTGAAGTCGGAAATACTTTTGTAAAGAATTGTGTTGACTTTTAAAAAGTTTTTTCTTATTTCTCGCAGGGAAGACTGTGTGATGGAGAAGGGCAAGAACTCACCGTCCCAGGCTGTCTTGCCGTTGTGCGAAAGATAAAACTCTTTTGCCATAGCAAGTTGTTGACGGTATTGTTTTATTTCCCAGAAGTCGAAAGCAGCCCAGGGGAAAGTAATAAAAAACTTTTCTGGCATAGTCCAGCGTGAAACGTGTCGCGCAGTTCTGTTCGCTATCTCTGCTCCCTGAATAATAGCCCAGGTGTATGAACCACGCTGTCGCTTGTCCTTTTCGGTCATGCGGATATAATAAATGGGAATCTGGATACGATAGCCTGTTGGGTATTTGTAGTGCTTCCAATAGTGCGAAGGGTCTTCTACCCATTCACCGATGTGCCGTTTTAGCATTCGTGCAGAGCGCTCTTCGCAAACAATAAAAATTTGTTTGCAACCAAAAAAGGCACATTGTAAAACAGCATTCTCAACAAGCGTGAGGTCTTTGACTATTGGTTTGAGCCAAGGTGAGTACGGAAACTGTTCGTCATTTCCGTATCCGTCCAGCGGAATGACTCCGACCATTTTTGCCAAATGGTTCTTGTCTGTTCGTTCCATAGTTCGTTCTCATTTACGGTGATAAACTTTATTTTATCTTCGTCGTAATAAATGTGGTTCTCTGTGGGTCTTACCAAGCGTTTTTTGTAATCGAAGCGGAGTGGATAAGTTCTTGTTCCCCCGCCTTTCATTCCTTTTAGACCAAGGTCTCTGGCTATGTCGAGAAGAGTATAACGCATAGGAACCCAACTGTGTTCAAAAATGTCGAGTTCAGACTCTCGTAAATAGGAAATAACTTCCAAAGTTTTTCTTTTACCGTGCAACCAAAAGTGTATCTCATTTACAAAGTCCTGACCGTGGTAATAATAAGTGTGGTCGTGAGGCTGTGCGCTCATTCTTACAGTATCTACCACAAACATTTTTCTGTCAAGGGCTTTTTTTATTCTTCCTCCCTCAAACATTTCAGGGTTTGTGATAACCAGTTGGTCAAACTTGTAGTTGAGCAGTGAGCCGTTCTTTGTTATTATTTTAAGAATGTCTCCGTCTGCTCGGATACTTTGGTTTGGGGTGACACCCAATATTTTTCCACGGTAGTTGAGTTGTAAGGCAAGGAACTCCCATAGGGCTTGTGTTGGGTCTCCGGTGTTTAATCTTTCAAATGGGAGCGGTTTGCGGGGCTCTGTGAAGGCTATCCAGTAGTCTTCTTTGAGTGCCCATAATAAAGAAGCAACATCGCCACCTACGACGATGTTGTTTGCGTGGGTGAAGATGTGCTTCTTTAACTTTCTCACTTTGCTTTTCTTTTAAACTTCTTTGCGATTCGCAGAACTTTCTTTGCGTAACGAACACCGTGTCGGTTGGGGTTCTTTCCTTTGCAACGAAAGCCAGCGTTGTAACCACAGAGCCCTACTGAAATGTTGCCTTTGGCGTATTTATAAATCCAATAATGAAGTTTCTTTGCTCCTTCCTTCATTCCTATCTTTGGGTCTTTTAGTTGCTTGCAAGTGTATTTGCTCCACTGTGGCATGACCTGTGCGATACCGCAAGCACCCGCAGAAGAAGTTAGGTGTGGTTTCCAGTTGGACTCGACATGGAGCATGGATGCAAAAATAAACGGGTCTATTTTATTTTTGGTTGCTTCTTTTACAATAGTATCGCTATAACTACAAGCGCGAGCCGCGCTAGAAGCACCATAGAGTGCTGAGTTAGCCATGATAGCAAGACAGAGAGTTTTTGCAGTAACGACCATTCATTGACTCCTGATTTCACGGTAAGCTCCCACTGTAACTGGATACAGTTTTGTAATAATTTCAAGCATTCCCTTCGCCATTTCTTGGATTTCCCATTGTGCTCCTTCGTGTGTGCGAAGGTCAATGAACTTCAGGATGTTGTTTAGATTTGCCGAACAATAATATTCCGTCAGCATGTTTTGTGGTAAAACACCACGGGCTTGCTCTCGGCAAACACCAGCTTCAATAAGCTCCTCAAATAGCTTGAGGCTTACGCTGTGATGATACTTCACTGCCGCTGAGGCAGTAGAACCACGGAACTGCAAAGTGGGGTTGTTTAGGTCATCGGCATTGCTTGCTTGTCGGTTTGATTCGTGTTGTGTTCTAAAAGCTTCTGGCTCGTAGAACTGAATATCGAAGTCTGTGTATCGTCTGCTAATCTCGTTGTAAGACCATGTACGGTGACGGTGATGCTGTGAGCGGACAAACAGCGGAACCTTAACACGGAAGGTTACATAGCAATGTTCCAAGGTGGAGGTATGTTTATGTTTAATAAGATACTTGATAAGTTTTTTATCTTTCTCGTCAAGTTCTGTTTTGTGTTTACCAAAGGAAACACGAGCGGAGTTTACAACTGAAAGGTCTGAACCCACAGCATCAACTAACTCTACGAAACACTTGCCGTCTCCGTAGAGCGGCATGTTCATTTTTAGCATCATTTATTTCTCGATTGGTGGAAAGCCGTATTTAATGCGAACACGGTCTGAAATGGGAATAGCGTCACCATCTCCGTCAATACGAACAAACTTCATAACTGTGGAGCAGGCGAGCTTTTGTGTGCCGTTATAAACTGAATGGCGACGTGCTTCCAGCTTTAAATCCACACTTGTTGTGCCGATTCTCACAACCTCTCCATAGATTTTAATAAGCTGGGCTGGTCTAACCGGACAGTGGAATGTTACCTCGTCAATCTTTTTCGTAACCATTCTGGGGGTATCAGCCACTTGGCAAGCAAAAGAAGCCGCAGCCTCGTCCAACCAAGCAAGCATAATACCCCCAAAAAGGTTACCGTGATATCCCACATCGCCTTGTTTTACCAAATGCGTGGAAATGAGTTCCATTAGTTTAGAACTCCATAAACATGGTTTTGCAAAACGATGTGGAACTCTTGACCCTCAAAGCTGACTGTTTGAACCTGCGAGCGTTCTACAACAACGTGGTCGTCGGTATCTACCTCAAGAGTGCAGTCAATAGCTTTTGACAAAACCTTTACCACCTCGTAGGGGTCAGTGGGCTTTTGATAGTCGTCAGGTAGAACAAAAGTGTTATCATTTTTTTCTTCTACTTCTTTGCGACTTACCAAAAGGTGTCGGTTTAGCGGGTCAAACTTTTTCACTGGTTGCCTCCGGTCTCATGTGGGTTGGAACCAGCGAGAGTATAGACCAAGTTCTCATAGATTTCAGCAAGGTCTTCAAAGTGAATCTGCTTCTCCAACATGCGGTAAGCTTGCATAGCCAGTGAAATCTGGTCCTTGTCTAGCCAACCATTCTCGATGTAGTTCTTGCGTAGCTCCTTGCGTTGCTCACGATAAGGGCGCATACAATCCTCGATAGCCGCGATGGCTTGAATGTACTCGGCAATGTGCTGATGAATGTCATTCTTAACGTCTTCCATTAGATTCTCCTTAACTTTGCATTTAGCTCACTAAAACCACCGATAAAAGTCTCCGAACCTTTATCGTCCACTTCAAACACCAAAGGTACGGTAGACCACTTGGTGTAATCTTTTAACTCTTGTAGTATATCACTTGCTGGCTCTACTGTCAAGTATTCATACTCTAAGTTTTTACGTTCCAGTAAATTTTTTGCCAGCGAGCAATAGGGACAGCGGTCTGTACCATAAACTTTATACTTCACTTTTCTTACTCCTGTTTTTACGTCCGTCTGGTCGCATAGAACCTTGTTTTGTTGCGCCATCTGGGTCAAAAAGTTTTTTATTTTTTGCTTTGCTAGAATACAACATAAGCTCGATGTATTTAAGCCCTTCTTTTTCTCGGTAATAATGTTTGATAAGTTCTAGCTTGCCATACTTCGGTGGCTTACGCTTTGGTCTGCGACCTCTACCGCTGTATGGTGGAGGTGGTGGTGGTTTGTTGAGAATAGAAACAACTTCGTTAAGATAAGTTTCCTCGCCCAAAGTTTCTAAAAGAGGGGCGTTGTATTTTATTTTAATCATTATTGGAAACTTTGTGACGAACTCGTCTTTTTTGTGGAAACGGCAAGAAGTATAAATGCCGTCGTACTCTTTGTCGTCGCGCCAGAACCAAGCTGGCTTAATAGGAATGATTTCTACTTTGTCCATTTTGACCTCCTGACTTGTAGTATAACACAATGGAAGTGGAAGTCAAGGGTTTTATGGCAATGCAGGGTCTGGTGGTGGTGGAATGGTGTAGCCTAAACCAATTACCCATTCATCAACATCAAAACCGTGCCACTCTGCTTGTATTGTTTCAACAGAGGGCGGTGGTGTAACATGACCCCAAATACCAATAACTCTATATTTTGTGAAACCTTTTTTTATCAGTGTGCCAACCTGACCGGCGACTGATTCAGTTTGAATGTAATACGTTACTGGTTGTGGAGAAAATGACATTCTATGTTCCTACTTGATAGGTGCTGTTGTTCCCAAGTTATGTTTTCTTAAAATTGCTCTCGATAATGTTTCCATCTCAGCATTTGTAAGAACTCTTGTAATGGCAACTATAGTTCCAATTGAGCCATTGTAGTAAAGGCTAGCGCCGCGTTGACCCAAATAGAAATGCATTTTTTCAGCAGGATCAGGCGGGTTTATCTGAGACCATGGAGCGTCAATGTTAAATGTGTCGGTGCCTTGGTATACATCACCGTCTGAAAAGGACACTCCATTGATGTAAGGTTTTGTAGTTGTGTTTGGACCGCCACCTGCACCATTGCGGTTAAAAACAATGCCGCGAACTAATGGCAGATCAACATCAACATTTGCGGGAACAGGGGCTCCGGTATTTATTTGACTAATGTTATTTGCTTGGGCAAAGTAGCCAGCAAAATCTGATGAAGCTCTGTTCTCAGAGATAGTAAAAGCACCGTGGCGATACCATAAGTCAGAAAACTCTAATATTGCTTGTAAGCCGCTTCCAGCATTTGTTTTTGTGAAAATTAATAAAGAAAGCGCTCTTTTTCCGAGTAGTTGCGTATCTTCTGCTACTGTTCTAAGTCCGGTACCCGAGCCGTCAAAATTTAGAACTGGCTTGTTGTTGTAGAGACCAAGGGAGGGGTCGGTGGTGCCTATTGTTGCAAAGTTGGTATCGTATGCGCCGAGCGAATCAGACCATGCATCTACTGCTCCACCAACGTCAACACCGCTAATTGATGAAGGGTCGAAACAGAAAAGTAAGTCACTTCCTGCAACTGACCTCACAATGTTTAAAAAACCGCCAGACTTATCTTCTGTGGTGATAACCCCAGTAGAACGGCTTGATATAGAGCCACCTTTTCCACCAAAGCCCGAACGCATCATTAACCAATTCCTGCTGAACCTGAGTAGTTTGGACCTTGTGCTCCTGAGAGTTCGCTGTCGATGCCTGTGAGACCTGCAATAATAGAACCTGTTGTTGGGGCACCATCACCGGCAAGATAAACATAGCGAACTCTAAAATCGCCTGTGTAGCTTTCACCATTGTCAAGAACAATTTTGTAGCCATCGTCGCCAGAGACGCCGTTAGCGGAGAAGCCGACTAAGAGCGGCACGTTTGAACCAGCGTGTGTGTTTTGAATTGTCAAAAAAGAAGTAACAGCAGGAAACTTAATTTCTGTTACTGAGGTGTTTGACACAACGATGCTTGATGATAGAAATGGTTTTGCGCTCATTTGGTATTGACCAACTGAGCCTACTCCCGGTCTGTATTGATTTGGTCCAGCCATTTTTTACTCCTAAGTGTTCTTTAAAACTTCCCAAATGGCGATGCCTATTGAGCCGATGACTCCGGTTGCGCCAATCCAAAGAACCTTACTCATGTTTGCTTTCCAGGCTTCTAGCTCTTTTAGACGAGAATAAATACCCTGGTCAGGGTTGTAAATGGCTTCTTTAATCTTGGTGATATCACCAGCCATTTCTTCGTTCTTTTCTTTGATGGTCATTATAACTTCTTCGATTCTTTTCAACGAGCCTTTTAGTTCTGCGAACTCGACTGCGTTGCTTATTCTTTCGTCTGGCATACCTGTACCCTCATAAGGTTCAACAATAAATAGTTTCCCAAAAAGTAAAGGCTTATTGTTGCTCAAACCAGTTCACACTCACAGTGTTGTCGGTAACAGCATCATCAGCCCTGAAACCGATAACAAGGACTTCACCAGCGGTGGTAACAATTTCTAAGTTCGCCAAATCGATTGTGTTTGATCCACCGCCATTAACACCAAAAGTGAATATTGGTTCATTTTGAGAAATAGCCAAACCAGTACCGCCAGCAGTTCCTAAATCAGCATAGGAAACTGTGCTTGAACCACCATTGACCTCAATAAAGTTTACATCGCCAGTTATTTCAACACCAGTGAAAATGCCGATAGTGAATGGTTTTGGTGTTGTTGAACCAGCAGCATTAGTAGCACTAATACTTAAAAGGTCCAACTCACCAAAACATGCTTGATTATGGAAAACACGATTTACTTTTAGAGCAATAAGACCTTTGAAAACACCAGAAGTGTTCGCAGAATCAAAAGTTCTTACATGAGCAAACTTTGGATCTAATGTTACGAACTCGCCTTCTGTAAAAGTCGCCAATGAAGCACAACGAACTGCAACACTTGTTGTAGCAGTTGTGTTGGTAGAGGCAACAAGACCTGCAATATTGGGGTTTCTCAAAACTGGTGTAGTTCTATTGTTTGCATTTTTGATTTGATGAACTGGGGTAAATCCGCCTTTATTGGGATCTTCAATAGAAAAGAAGGCATTACCTTGTCCCAAGTATTGGAAAGAAATTTGAAAAACATTACCTTTTTGTGGGTTTAAAGTCATGCCGCTTGGACCTGTGCCGTCCATCTTATCGTAATTCCATGCAGATTGAAGATAAACATCTGATGAGGGTGCAACACCTTCGGAAACCTGTGTAAAGTTACCAAGAGATACGGGACCAGCCTTAGTGGCAGAATAAGAACCGCTGTAAGGACCAGCACGGGCAGAAAGGAAAAACACATCAGAACCAACAACATCAACTTGCCATCCGTCGCCTACTTGTGTGTAATCAGCAAGGGAAAGTTGGTAAGCAGTTTGAGTTGTGTCGCTTCCACCAGTTACAGGAACATCAATAGAGTCGCCGTCAAGAGTTACAGTAACATCTTCTGTGCCTGCTGGTGTTGAAACAGTTAATTTTCTAATCTCTCTTTTGGAAGTTGCTTGGTGTAGAATAGCAAAGTTTTGGTTGAGATAACCAAAGAAGTAACCGCACTCACCATTACCAAGACCGATAATTTGAATGTTGCCGTCTACTGGTGTGTCAAAAAGAGCAGTTCCTCTAAATAAAGAACCTTGACCGGCTGAGTATTTTAGACCTCTGCGGATTTGAACACCACCAGAGCCACTTGGACTTACTGAACTTGTAACAACAGCATAGCCATCTTCTTGATAAGCACCGCCGCCAGCATACCTAATTGGTGTGACTACCTTCTCGTTGATTGTGTAAACAAAATCCGCTTGACCAGATGGAGTTAGGGATTCAACTCTGACTTCGCCAAAAGAAGTTTGTTGTGCCGTCCCTGGTTCGCCAATAGTTATATTTTTTAGTGGTTTGTAAAAAAATCCCGATCTAGACATTTTGTTGTTATCCTCAAAAAGTAGCCTTCTTATAAATAGTAAAGGCAGGAAGATAAACTCCCTGCCCTACATACCGAGGATAATAGCTATAAAACTATACTACTTCACAAGCACCGCCAGCACAAGCGGCTTGGTCTGTGAGGTTTGTATTGTCATCAGCCTCATAAACATTTGTGAGGTCAATGTCGGTTAGAGACTTGAGCATAGCCTCGTAAGTCTCTTTTGAACAGTCCTCAAAAGGTGCTTGGTCATAGTTGCCACCATCGTAGGGAAGAACTGAAAGACCGTTGTATACATCACGGTTCTCCCACATCCATTCACCAACATCAGCCCACTCTGACTCACGGATGCTTACCGTGGCTGAGACATTGTGGGTATTTTGTCCCTTGCGGTGTCCCTTCCTGACCCACTCCTTTGAAACCTGCGCCACTCGCTTGAGCATGGACATGGCAGACTCTGTTCGATAGATTGCTCCTTCTGGTGCTTTCTGTGGAACAGAAATAACAGCAGTGTCGTGCGGACGGAAGAACTCGTCTTCTATTAGTTCCTCATGGGCGAGTGAAAGATAGTTGTAAATGGCTTCATTCTTTCCTACACGAATACGACGAATGTAATAGTCATTGTGCCAAGCGTGAATACCGCTGGAAGTTCCAAGAGTGAGAGAGGTTGTGCCTGCTGGCTTTACGCAAGTGGTTCTTGCTGCGGGTCTTACACCGATAAGTTCAGCAACTCTTTCATTTTCTTTTTTTACTTCCTCGGCTGCTTTTGACATGTCGAGGTTGAGAACAGCACCAGAAGCGATGCCGGTCATTGATACACCGATAAGAGCGTCCTTCTCTGTGTTTCTGCGCCATACGTCGCGGAGATAGTGGAAGTCTGTGTAGCCTGCTTGGAGTGTGCCGATAAAAGCAGCAGCCTTGACACGGGCTTCGTATTCTTCTTGACCATCAAGGTCAGAGGCATTTACTTCTGTTAGGTTGCAGAACTGGTAAGGTCGTAGTGCAATTTCGCAGCAAGGGTTTGTGCCCCAATCTTTGTCGTTAGAAAGATAAATACCGGGCTCACCTGAACCTGACTTTTTAATTCTGTCCCAAAGTTTTAGGAAGTATTCTTTATCAACCTTGTGGCGAAGAATAACTGCTGAGTTATTTGCTCTGCCGCGCTGTGGGTTTGCTTCCCACCAACTTCCCGACTTGGAAGCAATCATTTCATCGTCGTCTGCTGAGAAGAGTGAAATAAGTGCTGCTCTGCGAATACCACCGGCTAGAACTGCGTCAGCGATGTGGCATATCATGTCATGGACTTCAATAGGTTGAAGTTTTTCTCCGTCTTGCTTCTCGCTGAGAATGCCTTCTACTTTTACAAGACACTCGCGAAGAGGCTGTGGTCCAGGGGCTTTGCCGCCAGAAGTGACGAGTCGTGCGCCCTTTGGACGAATGTCAGAGAAGTCGAAGCGAAGCTTTGATGTGCCCTTGAAGTAAGAATAGACAAGAGCCTTTACTGCGTCAGCCCAGCCTTCAATGTTGTCGCTTACTAGGAAACGACGTGTGCGCTTTGGGTTTGGCTTGCGAATCTCTGGTAGTCTTTCGACGTGGTGGGCTTGTACAGAGAAGCCTACGCCTGTGCCACCTAGAAGTAGGAACATGCACTCGCCAAATGAGTCAGCGTGGTCAATAGGCATGTAAGCGCAGTTGTAAATGCGGTTTGGGGCAACCTCAATAGACTTGCCGCCGAACTGCATAGAGCGCATGGATGGTAAAACTTTTTTTGTGAAAACAAAGTCCTTGTAAACTTTTTCTATTTCCTCAGCAAGTTCGGGATATTTTTTCATATGCATTTGCATATTTCTGTCGCAGAGTTCTTCCCAAGTCTCTCTGCGCTCTTTTTCTGGTAAATACTTTGCGTATTTCATGTGGACGGTAATGTCCGAAAGTATTTGTGTAGCTAGTTCCATTTAACTTTGTCCTCCGTTTCTGAACTTCTTGTACTTTTCTTGTAATGACTCTTGTTGTTTCTTCGCAGCGTTGTCATTAATTTCTTCTGCGGTTTCACCTGTCGAGGGTAGAACATCAATCTTAATATTGCTCGTATCCATGAAAATAGGGTAAACGATACCATCAGGTCCGTTCCTGTTTTTTGCCACAAAGATACGTCCTGTGTTGTTATTCTTGTCTGTAATGGTTCTGGATAGAGTAAAGATGAGGTCCGCTACGAAACACTTATTGAATGCTTCGCTAATTGATTCCATTGTAACCACTTCTGCGTTTAGTCCGCTGCGGTTAGTTTGGCTTGCTGTCCATACGGGACACTCAAACTCCTGCGCCATTCCCCGAAGGTCTTCATAAATAGTCTCTAATTCGATGCGTTTCTCCTTGTAAGAAGAAATAGGTTGCAAAAGATCACCATAATCGACGCAAATTAGGTCAGGTTCAAAACCAGAGCGTCTTAATTTTTCTAGGTGTTGTTTAAGTTTATTTACACTAGCAGACTTTGTTGGGTATTCTTTTACAATAAGTTTTCCTTCAAGTTCTTTTACTTGGTCATAAATTAAATCTTTGAAAGAATGTAAGTCTTGAAGTTTTACTCCTGTGATGCAAGAGTCGAAACGGTTTGCTACAACTGTGTCAAGAAGTTCTAATGTGTAATAAACAACATTTTTTCCTTCCTTGACCGCTTGTGCGCCAAGATGGACGAGTGCCATAGACTTTCCTGCACCCGTTGGAGCAATAACAACTCCCAACTCTCCACGACCTAAACCACCCTTTGTAATGTCATCGACAATCTTCCATCCTGTGGTCATAGGGTTGCGTGAGCGTTTTAAGAAGCGTTCCTCAAAGTCCGCAAGATAGTCATAACCGTGGTCATTGTCCAGACCAAGCTTCATGGCTTGGTTGATAACTTCTGATATTTGGTCGAACGAAGAAGTTTTTAGAAGACCAACGGACTTCATAATAGCTTCTTTTAGTTTTTGTTTCTTGCAAAAGTCAAGAGCAGTGACTTTTACATACTCTTCGTCTTCAACTTGGCTTGTTGTAACAATACGAGCAAAGTAGTCTTTTACTTGTTTTTGCAACACCTCTGACTGTTCTTCCATTTCTGTTTTAATAATGGAAGCCATTATTTCAGTGGAAGGGTGCTTCTCAAACTTTTGTCGATAGTCGGCTAAACGCTCGTAGAATAGCCGAAGGTATTTTACTTCCAAGAAGTAAGGGTCAAACACGTCTGACATTTGATCGAAGAACGACCTGTCATAAAACATACTTTGGACCAACTTCTCTTGGAAACTTTTACCGAACTTAGAAAATGTTTCGGTTTCGTAGTCGAGTTTCATTTAGTTCTCCGTTAGTCCTTGTTCAAGGAAATGTTTCGCATGGTGCCCCAGAGTTGGGTAAAGTTGTAGTTTCCAAACCCGTCTTGGGTCATCATCTTGTCTATCTCCATTAGGTTAAAGTCTTGACAGCACTCGCGGAGTGTCCAATCAATTTTTGCTTTTGTTCTGCTGGAAATAGCTGGTGAGTATAGTTGCATCAACTTGTAGTTTTCTGAAACTAACTCTTTGTATTCTACGATGTTCTCAAAGATTTTTGCTTTGTTCTCGGGCTTATCGCAGACTTGGATGAGTTCGTTTAGGTAAACGTCTCTGTCCTCCATTAGAAGCGGGAAACGCTTTGCTACTGTTTTGAGCCCAGCCCGTGGCACACCGTCAAGGTTGTCTGACTTGTCGCCTACAATAGCGCGAGCCAAAGCGAAGTTTCTTGGGTGAATAGAAAACTCGTCCAAGATGGCTTGCTTGGTGACTGCTTTGTCTTGAATAGGTCGATAAACAATAGTTTTGTCATCACAGAGTTGGAAAAAGTCTTTGTCGGAGGAAACAATAACCTTTTCCACGTCTGGGAAGCGAGACACGATGTAGCCCACAAGGTCGTCTGCTTCTACGTTCTCTGAGATAAGTTGTGCCACGGGCATTTCGTTTAGATACTCAACGAGCCTGCCCATTTGCCAGATACGGTTTCTGAACTGTTGGTTGTCTGACATGTGGGTGTTGGGACGGTTAAAGCGGATAGGCTTACGACCCTCTTTATAGTTTTTATTTTGTGTTCGGCGTTTTAGCGAACCACCTTCACCGTCCCACACCACTACAACAAAGTCTGGCTTAATAATGCGGCACTGCTTTTGTAGGGACTTTAAGAAACCCTTGCAGCCACCGATTGGTTCGCCATTTGATGATAGCGAAGGGTCTACAACATAGTTGCGTAAAAAAGAGTTGTTTCCATCTACTATCATCATTCTGTTCATTTTAGTCTCCAATAAAATCGTCCAGGCTTTTGAGGAACCACGCTTGGAAAGCTTCTTCGTCCCAGGTGTGTAGTCCGTGCATATACATAAACCAATCTTTAAACTGCTCTGTTAAATCTACATTTACATCTACGGAGCCATCAGCGTTCTCACGCAAAGTCTTTACTGTTATGCCTAAATTCCTCGCTAGACCCCCTGACATTCCTAACTTCATAAGTGTCTTCCCCTGTGGTGTAAAAGACTTTGCGAACTCCCACAAAGTCTAACACTTGATGACACATACAGCAAGGCTTGGACATACGAAACTTGTCGTAGTTGTTGATACGAACTACAAACAAAGAAGCGCCCCTTGTTGATTTCTCGGGCACTCCAAGAACAGCGGATATTTCTGCGTGTTGGGTTGCATGACCAAAGTTGTGAAAGTCGCGGAAGCGTTGTCCAAAAGCACAGTAGCAACCTTTGTTGAAGCCAACTGATACAACTGAACCTCCCTTGACTAAAACAGCACCGTGACGTAGTTTGCCATAGGTGCTTTCTTTTGCCATGCGTCGTGCCAACTCAAAATACCGCTGCACACGCTTGCTAGATTTTTTTATTTTTTGTGGCATCAAATGCTCCGCATAAGGATGGAGTATCTGTTATACACCATCCTCGTGCGAATGTCAAGCATTATTCTTCTTCACTGTCAACGTCATAGAAATGAGAAGCATCACCAGTTTGCTCGTCAAACTTTTGGATAACTTCTCTATCCATAAGTCGTAGAATCTGGTTATAAAACTTTTCTTCTTCCAAACATTCCAACCACTTTGTGCCTTGGAACTTTTGTTCACCACCTTCATCATAGATAAGTGTGTACCAAGCTCCACCAGACTTGATTTGGTCTGAACTCTTTACAGCTTGTAGCCAGCTTTCTCGGTCGAGAATACGAGGGTTCTTGTCACCCCAGACAATCTGGAAGGTGCAGTTTCTACCCTCTGTACCAAAGCGAGACTTCTCCAACTTTACTTTTACTTCTGAACCGATACGGAAACCTGCATCGTTCTCAATAAAAGCGTTCTTTGCTTTTCGCTTTGTCAACCAGATACGAAGAGAATAAGAATACGCCAGAGCCTTGCCACCCGGTGTGAAGTATGGTGTGGTCATAGCCTCTGCCACATTCATGGTAATGTTGGTCTTTAACTGGTTAAGAACCAACAGCACAGAGTTACTGTTCGCAATAGGAACAGTCAGTTTTGACAAACCCTTTGATAAAATGCGTGGCTTTACTGCCATCGAGGACTGAGGGTTGAAGTCTCCTTCAATATCAGAGTTCGATGGTGTAAATGCTAACGAGTCCCAAACAAAAAGATACTTATCGTCTGTCTCGGTTAAAAGCTGTTCGATAGTTTCCAGAACCATCTCAACAGATGCTGCCTGAGCATAGATAAGGTTGTCAATATCACAGCCAGCATTTTCTAAGAAACTTGGGTCAATAGCTGACTCGGAGTCAAAATAAACCACAGAGAAGCCTTGCTTTTGTGCGTTTGCTGCAACCTGTGCAGCCATGTAAGACTTACCGGATGACTCCATACCGGCAATCTCTGTGATGCGACCAACCGGAATACCGGCTAGTTTTCCCCGGCAGATAATAGAGTCAAGCCAGCGTGAGCCAGTTGGAATCCATTCTGTGACTTCTGTCGGGTTATCATTTTTTAAATTATAGGCAACTTCCATGCCAGCCCTTTTATTGATAAGGGCTAACTTATCTTTCATAGATAACTTGCCTGCTTTTGAACTTTCTTTTTTTTGCCTTGGCATTATCCCTCCGTTGTAAGAAGACGGGGGGCTTGCGCCCCCCGCCTAGTATTACACACCCATTGCAGCGAATGCGGCATCAACGGTGGAACCTGTGGAGGTATCCTCGCCACCGTAGCGAACGGTCTCCTGACCACCCTCTGGCATAAGGTAGTCGTCGAGAATCTTCTGAACCTGCTCGGAAGTCTTACGGTCGAAAATCTCGTAAAGGTCAATGCCGTGCTCCATCCACTCTGTTGCGGTAGAATCTTCCTCACAGAGCACAGATGGCTTTGGACGTGCTTGCAAGCTGTCAAACACAACGCGGTCTCCCTTACCAAAGTTCTTGTTGATGTAGGAAACCTTCAAGTCAAAGCCCTTCTTTGGGTCAGTCACATCGCCATAGTCCTCATCAAGAATGGTCTCAATGATGGCTTTGTAAGCTGTCTTTGGGAAAGACCAAAGAACAACACCTCGCTCTTCCTGCCCACGAATAATCGCAGGAGCGTAGAAGCGCTGGGTGACAAACAACTTCTTTGCTTGGTTTTGGCTATCAGGTGTGCCCTCACGGAACAGTGAAGTAGCGAACTCACAGATGGGGCACTCGTCTCCGAAGTTGCGCTTCGGACACATTACACCACCCTTATCCACATTGTAGTGGAAGTGTAGTTCCTTCACGGGATCACCGTCAGGGTCAGGTAGAATACGAATCATGTGCGTACCAACCTCTGGCTTCCAGAACACATTGTTGTTCTTTCCACTAGCCTTTGCCTTTCCGTCAAGAACGTCGAGTTTTGCTTTAAGCTTGCTAAAATCAATTGCCATTTTATTTCTCCTTATTTGCTATAAACTTGCTATTATTATACTATTCATTACTTGCTTTGTCAATAGCCTCTACCAAAACTTTGTTTTGAACTGCTGTGGTAGAGTTTTTGACATAAATGATATCTTCTTCGTATGGTACGGAGAAGACTTTGAAAGAGGTGCGAACACCTTCTTTCTTGAAGCCGCTAAACGACTTCACTACTTTGTCATAAAGTTCTGTGTCTGTTTTTACCTTTTCCTCACTGATTCCGTAGAACACCTCCTGTTCGCGGGTGAATAAGAGTTTACCAAGATCGGTGACGCTTGTCAAGTCAAAATCGCAGTATGAGATAGAAGAAATAACTGCGTTCTGAGAACTGTCCTCGTCAAGACCAAAAAGGTTGTCCTGGCTTCTAAGCCAGTTAAAAGTGTGATAATGTCGTGCTGCGCTGCTTGCAACTGACTTCTTCATCTCTGTAAGCACCACACCTGGGGTTACTGCTTTAACCAAGTCTAGGTCAAAAAGATACCAACGCTTGAATACCTTGGAGCGCACCATTTCTTGGGTGACTCCGTGTACCAAGTTGTGTGCCATTATAGCACTTTGGTTAAGCAAGTCAAGTTTTGGTTGTAAATAAATAATATCTACTTCTTTTTCTCTTAGTTGCTCCAAAACTCGGAGCGATGTGAGCGACACCATCTCGCCACCTGAAATAACGCACGTTACTTCGTCAGATACGGTGGATAAGTACCGCTTCAACCCTTTTACGGGCTCGTCGTAGCGTTCTGGGTCGGAAAATATTGGTATTTTGAACTCCACAGCGCTGTGACCTATGGTATAGGTGTTATATTCGGGGTAGGAAGCCAAAAACTCTGCGAAAAGAGCGGCTGACTCTCCGATTGATACAATACTTCTCATAGAACTTCCCTCATGTCGCCGTAGTTCTTGCCAATGTTCATGTGAAGGCTGAACTTGTGGTCTCCGTAGGTCGAAAGAACAGACATAATGTCATTTATTTTTCCTTTTTCCTTTGCATCGAAGTCCAAAACTACGCTGTCGTGGATAAAAAATGAAATGTGCGACTTCATACCCCACTCTTTCATTTTATCAGACAGCTTGGCGATGTTTGTCAAAAAAATGTCGTTAAATGTGCTCTGAACGATGTAGTTTAGTGCTCGCGTCTCATCAACCCTAATCTTCCTTCCTAGAGGGTTGGTGATAAACTCGCCATCGTAGAACTTGTTGATTATCTCCTGCCTATTAAATAGTTCTTCAAGCTGCTTGTTTTTCTTACGAGGGTCGTAGAGCCATGCGAAGAACTTCTTTTTAACTTCGTCTCGCGTGTATTTGCCACCGAAGACGTTCTCATTGACCCACTTGTGTAGGTCGCCTTCGGGGATAGGTCTGCCGGTTAGATAGAACAGTGTAGCGACCTCTGCCGAGACAACATCGAACTCAAGAAAAACGTTTCTGTAAGGCTCTATAACGCCGCGCATTTTTTTAGGCATAAGAAGTATTGGAAAAGAGTTTTTCTTCGTTGCCATGCGACCTGTGCGCGTTCCAAAGGTACTATAGTTTATGTAAGGGTTCGCCTTGTATTTGGCGTATTCTGCTCTGCCCTTTTCGGTTGCTAGTTGTACTTTGATGTTGGAAGCGTTGAGTTTTACTGGACGGGTTGATACTTCCTTCGCCAACTTCTCGACTTTGATTAGATGGTCGTAGTTCGGAGGCTTGGGATAGTTTTGTAGAACATGTTGAGTTATTTTATTTTTTAGTTCTGCGTGTTGTTTGAGAAACCTGTGAGGAACAAGTTCGTAGAAACAAAACTCATCGACTGTGAGCCCGACGTGGTAAAAAGACTTGAGCAAGGCTTTGAGCCTGCCTTGGGCTGCTTCCCAACTTTCTTTTAGTTCCTCGGGGCAAACATCGATAGGGTCTTTGCCACCTGTGTAAAGTTCTGCGAACTGAACGTGGTCAGGTAGATAAGAATGATAGTTCCAAGTCGCAGAGCCTTCTTCGGGAATGTGGTCGAAATGTAGCCGACCGTCGTAGTAGGATGCAACACAGGTTTCTTTGTCGTCTAGCGTTTGAAATAACATGCGTGCAGTATAGCACTAGTTTATAGACTTGTCAACTCTAAATAACGCTCGGGAGTTTTGCACGGCAAATATCTTCCATTTGGTGTCTGGTGAGCACCCTCGCAGCCAAGTTGTGATGCGACCTCTTCTGCCTCAAAAAAGTCTTCATATGTCTTAGGTGTTGTTTTCCCTGTGGGGCTGTAAAACATCAAGTTTGAGTTCTTTGCTGGTCCAACAAGTTTTTCCACAAATGTGCCAAAAGGAATTTTCCTGTATGGCTTTATTGAATAATAAAGGCGTAGGGCTTGTTGAAACTTTATGTTACTTCTGAATGTTTCATAAAAACGAATCTTAAAATAAAGAAGTTGTAAAAGGTTCTCGTTTGCTTTTTGAATAGCAGGCAGTGTTGCTTCTGTTATTACCTCTCGTGTAATCGTTGTTGACTCGTATTTTGTGCAAGGCTTGTTCACATACTTCAAATAAGTAAATGTCGGCTCAGATGTGGCAACAGAGTTGTAAAACCCTGCAAGGTAGTTAACAAATGAATTATAAGATATATCTGACGCGCTGTCAAAGTATCTTTTTATTATTCCCTCTGTGCCAATGTTTATTCCAGAATCTTGACTTGCATATATTTGCATCGCTGGGGAATCCATGTTTGCCATCATTGTCCAAGGATAGTTGCGGTTTACATAGAAGCCATATTTCTCCGCAAGAAGAAGATAACGCTTGAAGCCGGGGTCTTGAACAAATATTTGTTTCAGATCGAAATTGTTTTTTTGCCCTTCTACAAACTCAATGGTCAGACCTGATGCTTTGGGGTTGTTATTGCTCTCCATAAAGCCAGCAAATGTAAATGGAAAGTCATAGCTGTTTTTTGCAAGGAACTCCGCAAACACATTTAAAAATGTTCCAAAGGTTGTGATGTTTCTGTTCTTGTAAATAACGCCTGTCATTTTTTGAAACTGTTCGGTCATAAACTGGTCAAAGCCTTCATAGGGAGACTGATAAGATGACTGTGCTTGTACACGAGTAAAAATTGAATCTGTTTCCCAGCTTCCTTGACTTACCCTATCTTTTATTTCTTTTAACATCTCACCATAAGCAAGTGCAACAAAAGATAGAGCCTGCTGCTCACCCTTGTCATCGATTGGGGCTATTTTATCTGCCCTGGCTGAAATAAGGTTATTTTTAGTATCGACTGTGCCATAACGGTTTAGATTATCAAAGTCGATAAAGTTTTGATTAAAGAAGTCTTTTGACAACACAAATTCGTCATAAAGGGTTTTATCTAGATATTGTTGTTTTGCGGTCATTGTTTATTCTTAGTCCGTGCCACCTTGAGCTTGACGCTGGGCTTTTTGTTGTAGTTCAAGAAGACTCACGCTTTCTTTCTTTATTTTCTTGTCAAGTTCCTTTATTTCCTCTTGAGTTTGTTTTAGCTTAAATTCTTGGGCTTTTTGGTCTTCGCTTTTTTGCTTATCAAGAAGCTTGTCTGTCACGTAAGCTCCCGGCGATGTGAAGCGTGCGAATTTTTTTACCACCGTCGCGGCTTTTCCAAGGCTGCCTCCACCAACAGCCTCGCTAGCGTCTTTGGTTGCATAACCCTGCGCTTTTGAGAATTTCTTTATTCTATTTAATTCATCAACCTCGGCTCTGGCTTTCTTTTCAAGCGCAGCACGCTTCTTATTTAGTTCTTTTATTTTTTTCTCGGTAGTTTTTATATTACCGCTGGTTTTAGCACCGGCTAGGCGAGATGGGTCTAACTTAACTACGGCATCAACGGAGGCTATAAACCTAGATTTATCTCCAGCCAAGGAGATGGTTACTTTGTTTGTTTTGTAATAACCAGCATACCCAAACAAATCTTCTTTTTGGTCTTTAAAGCCAAAGAATTTTGGTGAAAAGTAAAAGTCTGTAATATATGGTGATACGCTTAAAATATCATAAAGTTTAAAAGAAACCGAGTGAGCCTTTAGTTGCACACCCTCTCCTTTAGTGTTAAGCGCAGCCTGTGTTTCTAAGTGTTTGTTATCAACAGTGGAAAAAGAAAACGGTGTTCCATTTTCAAAACCAAGGCGAAACTTAAACGACTCTCGACCAGCGGTTGATGACTGCAAAACATCATACCAGTTTACATTAACAATACCAAGCGATGTACGCTGTACTGCATTTAGATTTTGAACAACGAGAGGATCAAAATGCTCTTGAGAAAAGGTTGGAGAATCGTTTCTACTTAAAAGCAGCATCGGGATCGGGTCAACAGTTGGAGCCTCTACTATGCTTCGGGCTAAAACTTTTGATGGCACAGCTTTTATTCTCAGTTGTCCGTATTTAGCATCAGCCACCTTCATGCTGCTTTTAAAGCCGGTTTCTTGTATAACTGCCGTGGAGAAACCTGAACGGTCTTGGCTATACTCAACATCTGTGACTCTATAAAGATTTCGAGTGCGCTTATAAGGTGCCGGATCTACTATTTTAGCAAAGTTTGCCTTTACTCCTCTCGATTGTTTCGCAGATGTGATTCCCATGTACCCAAAGCCGTTATTATCCAATATTCTTCCCGTTGCCGATGGGGTTGGTCTTCTTCTGGAACCAACAAAACCACCGACTGAGGAAGCTGCTGCGCCAGCCTGAGCGCCGCTTGTTCTGGGGTTTGTAAAGCTTTTATACCATAAATTGGGGCTCACTCCTTGTCTTATGCACGATCTAAAAACAAAGTTTGGCAGTTCATCAAAATATTCAACCATGAGATCGGTAAAACTAATAGCGTTTTTTCTTTTTGCTAGATTACCGTAAAAAACTGAAAAAGTTGAAATATCAATCACCATTGATTCATAAGCGGAACGAACATCAAAACCAGGGTCATCAAACTGCATACCCAACTCATTTGGGACAGTTGTTTCATCTATTGCTATAATAAGCTTGTCTGCTGTTTCCTTGGGTAATAGTGCATCTTGAAACTGCGGATTGTTTTTAAATGGAGATGTTTCTTTGGAAAAGACCTGTAAAGTTGCTATTAATAGCGACCTAAAAAGAAAAAACTCATTTGATAATAGAAACCTAATACCAGCACCCCGCATACCAAATGAACCGTTCGTAATTCTAAACTCACGAGCTTGACCGCGCCCAGGACCACCAGCGACAGTGCCAACCTGACCGAATGGAGTATATTTTTCATATTGAAATAAAGAATTATTGACAGCCAGTTGTACTTTAATAGCTTGAAATAATTCCTCCGATGCTGAGTCAGCCTCAAGGGGGAGGGTGGTAACTTTTTGTTTATCAATTTCGTTTCTTGTGTTAACTGAGCGAAGGTAAGTTATTCTAAACTTTGCCGTATTTGTTATTGGGTTCCATTCCACCAACTCTTGTTTCAATGTTGATGACCTTAGTCTTATGGTTTGGTTTGTAAGGCGAGCGCAGTTTTTTCTAAATTCTTTTGGTATCTTTTGATCTCTGGGTTTTATATTTTTAAGCTCTATTGTGTATTCTCTGCCGGTTGCAAAAATATATCCAAGACTATCTGGGTTATTGGCAATAGCTGCCAAAACGCTTTTTCTTGTGCCCGACTTTGAGGCTTGAGGAAACTTATATGTTAGTTCGTATGTCCCTTGGTATAATGGTGTGATACCCGCGTTAACGGATTTTCCAGTTGTAACATCAGCAGAAAACTCTCTCAAAATAACAAAACCGTTAGAAGACGGGTCTTTCACAAAATCTATATTTGATGCAAGTAACTTTCCTTTTGGATCTAGAATTCTCACAGAAGGAATAACCTTGTATGCAGGAGGGCATTTAACAGAAATGTTCACATCTTCTGTTTTATTTTTTAGATAAGCTCTCGATGGTTTGTTTAATGGTATTAGGGGAATCTTACTACCATCTTTTGCTGTTATTTTTTGCGTAGCATAGGTGAACATTCTATCTAGAATTGCTTTTGCTTTTGGTGTCGAATCTGACTTTTCTAAGACATATTTTCTCACCTCCGCAAAAGAACCAAACTCACCCTCTGAGTCAGGAACAAGCCCTGGGGCAGAACCATAACGAATTATATGGTTTAAAAGCCCCAAGTCTCCATTGTCGTCGTTTGTAAATGGATACTCGCCTTTTGCCTGATTATAACGAATTTTTACTTCGTCACTCATTATAAACCCAACTCCCCAATAAGCGTATCCGCTGGTGTTATGATGGTTATGTTGTTGCCCTCTTCCAAGTCAGCTTCGCTGCCGATATTGTTAACAACAGCAATCAGCCACCAATAGGAAGGGTCTTGATAATATCTTTGTGCGAGACCCATTAAAGTATCGGTTCTTTTGTAAGCAATTTGAAAAAAATTCAATTCGCTCAAAGCTTCTTGGCTAAGGGTATTATATTTTTGTCCGTCGAGAAAAACCAACTCCAAAGGTCTACGAGTTTTTTTATCTAATTTAAAAGAGACTTTGCCTCTTAAAGATTCGGTGTTTCTGTATCTTGAAATTGCCATTTTACTTACCTACCGTGCGCTATCAGTTCTCATACGTCGTGTCGCTCGTTATAATTCTTATTTTTTTCGCACCAGGGAGCGGCTTCGCGTCATCTTTTTTACTTTGGTTTATTGGTGTTCGACCACTATAATCTGGTCCGGCGCTACGGGCTCCATTTGCCTCCGAAGACATCGCATTTTCTCCCATATTTTTTGGGTTTGGGTTTGGTTTATCGGCTACTTCGGCTTTGGCTTTGACTCTCCTGGGTGCTTTTGGCGCTCTGCCAAGCTGCTCCAAAAGTTTATCAACGGTGAAAGTAAAAGTCACCCTCATCACTTTTGGATAACCATCAATAAAACCAGCATCTAAGTCATGTTGTTCTGTCACAGATGTGATGTGCCCTCTTAGAGTTTTTGGAATGAGCGGTTTAATTCTGAGATAGAAAAGTGCATCTGATGATAATAAATCTTTTCTTGTTGGGTTTACAACTCTCATCAGTCGCTCTATGTTTCTATAGTTTGTTCTTGCGCTTGGTCCATCTACCGCTGGAAGGACCAATGTTATGGTATAGCGCTCGACACCAAAACCAGCCCTGTGGTTTGACACAGCGCCGAATAAACCATACTTTTCCTCTACAATATTGGGTTCAACTACATGGTCGAATGCTTCAATAAAAGGGTGAAAAGTAAAGCTGTTGTTTGCTCCGATTTCTCTGAGGAATACAGTGTTGACTACTCCTGGGTTTCTGTTTTTTAGAAAGCGAGACTTGAAAGACATGTGTTATCCTCTATGCGGCTCCTTGGATAATGGAGTTAATTTCTTTTCTTTTTCCTTGCTCGGCATCAACGAGGTCAACCATTCTTCTAACCAGTTCTTCACCGAATAGTGAAACAACAATCTCTGCGGAACCTGCGCCAGCAGAGCTACCCATTTTAGAAATAGGACCACCGGGTTTGGCTGCAACTATTTTTAAGTCATCTTGCGAGTTGACTTTTGTGACGCTGGCTTGACCGTTCGACACGGTAATAACGCCATCGTTAACTGCTGCGGCACCGACACCAGCCAAGGCTGCACCGATAAGCGCACCAGGGGCTGCACCGACACCACCAAAAGCAGCACCAGCCGCGCCGCCCACAAGAGCGCCACCAGCTATAGCAGAAACAACCCTAAGAGTCTCTGGATCGATTGAGTTTATTGCTTTAACCATGTCGGTCAAAAGGTCAACAACTGGACCAAGGGCGATAGCAAAGCTTTCTTGAAGCTTGGTTAGTTCTTTCGTAAGGTTTGAAAAACTTTTTAGTGCTTTCGCGTTTTGTGATATCTTTGACTGCCTTTCATCCAAAACTTGTGTCAAACTTTTTCCTTGTTTGTTTGCGTCTACAATGTCTCTTGCAAGTTTTGCTGCTTCTGCTTCTGAGATGCCAAACTGAGATAATGTTTGGTTAAAACCTCTTAGCTTGGCTGGGCTTTGTAAGAATGTTTCATCCAGCGCAGGACCAATTTGAGTTAGGAAATATCTAAATGCTTCGCCTGGACCTTTGGTTCCGTCGTTCATCATCATAAACATTTTTTGTCCATCGATGACGTTTCTTTGGAAAACAAGGTTTAGTTCGTTCGCGTTATTAATAGCGTCTGGGAAGAACTCAAAGCTTTTGCCAAGCCCAACAATGCCCTTGGAGCTAATTCTTGCCGCACCGGCAAGCTGCGATACCTCTAAAGCCACCTTGCCTGCATTGCTGCCGAATGATGTTAGTGAGTCAGACATTTCTGTTATATCTTTTATTACAGAATCCGCTGACAAGCCAAAAGTTCTCGCCATCTTGACGGCTTCTTTTTCCAGTTTCTTGATCTCGTTTACCGAGTCCTTGCCCATTATTTTACCGAACTTACCAAAGAGTTCAGCAGTTGTTTGCGTTTCGACCCCAACACCAACCATTTCGCTGGCAAATAAAGCCAACTCAGGTCTTGCGGTGGCAATATTACCAAACATTCCCTGTGTGGCTCTTTGAAGTTCGGCGGCTGCTTTACCCAGCCCTACAAAACTTACATTTGCGTCGTTGCTGTTTTGAGCCATTTTTAGAAGATTGTCCAGTTCTCCTGTTTCTTGAATTAAACCAAACTGTCTGCCAAGCTCGTCACCGAGTTCTTGTGAATCTTTAAACGCTTTTGCTGTTGCTTCTCCAAACTTTTGAAAAATGGCGATGCCTGCGGCACCGGCAAGGTTTGCTGCTTTAAGTTTAAGAGCCTGTTTACTCAAGCCTTTTGAAAACAGGTCTGTGACCTTTAGTCCTCGACCTTTTACTTTCGTATATTGCTGACTAAGCTTATTAAGACGACCAAAAGAGTTTTCGCCGGTCTTAATACCAGTAAATGCTTGAAACAAACTGCCGCCAAAATCGCTAAACCCGTCTGTGACTTCTTTTGTTGCTTTTTTTAAGTCTTCTTCGGCTTTGGTAAGGTCTTTGACAACTTTTACCGCTTTTCTCTGTTGTATTATGGCTTCTTTTAATGTTTCAGCGTTTCGACCTAGCTCGTCAGTGCCGTTCGCTATGGCTTGCTTTAAGTCTTTTTCAAGTTGAATAAGCTCTTTTTCTGTGTCAGAAAGCTCTTGGTATTCTAACTTTGTTTCTTCAAGTGCTTCGTTATACTTCTTTTGCTCTTCGGTTAATTTTTTAGCTTGTTCCTCTTGAGCGGTAAGACTATCAGTGAATTGCTTCATTACAGAGGTTAACTCTGGAATTCCCTGACTAATTGCTTTTATCTCTTTTAACGAAACGCGAGCCATAGTTTTTTATTTATCCTATCATCCACTTCATGCCTGTGGTTTTTTCAAACCCCTGCACGGCTTTATCAAGGTGGATTTTACTTTTGTAGGTGTTTGGGTTATCGAGACCGTATTTCTTTACAGCGTCCATGTACTTTCTTTCACCCTTTAGAGCACGAGTGAAAGAAGAGACTTCACTTTGACTTCCTCTGATTTTTACTGGGATACCGAAGTTGCTGCCAAAACCCATCATACCGAGTAGGACTTTAATTGCGCCACCCATTGCGGCGGTCTGTGAAAAAAGAAACTCATTGAGTTGTTCTTCGTTTAGTTCGCTTTTCTTTTTTCTAATCTCGTCAAAGTCAATGACGATTTCCTTCATGTCGTACATAGTGTGCGCCTCCTGCTAAATAAATAGTCCATAAATAGAAAACCAAGACCTAAGCCTTGGCAAACTATTTTTTGAATTGTTTTGCTTCTTCTTCTTTTGCGTTTACAAGTTGGTCATAAAACCAGTTTCTTAGCTGAACCGGCAAGGAGTATGCTTCAAAGAAACTCCAGTTGCCATACATTTTCATTTGAAAAAACTTTGTATAGACTGCTTCCAAATATTCGTTATTCAGACCAAAAAAAGTTGGCAGTGACGGGCACCTCCATACCCTGTTCGTGTCCGCAATGACTACATTGAAAGTTGAAACTCATGTCAACATCTGGGTTAACTGCCTTATAAGCCTTTCTTAAAAAACGAGAATCAAAAGCTGGCATTGAACTGGCAAACGAGCTTATCACACTAGGGTCTGGGTCTCCGTTAACTGAAACTATCATTCTGGAGTATTGGTTTGCTAGTGGTCGCTCAATACCATATTTCTTTTGTTTTCTATTTGCTTCGGCAACATATTTTTCATCATTGCCATCCATTAGCCTTAGCTCAACTTTAGCTTTTGTTCTTGGGAGTTCAACTACAAATGTGCCTGCTTCTGTGGTTTCAACAGATGAGTTAAGACCCTTTACCCCTAGTTGAGAAAGGTCAATAATCTCTTGTTTTGGCGTTGAACATGCAGGACAAGAAACATTTATTTCATAGTCCTCCCCATATCCATCGATACGAAGAGCAACTAGAATAGCGTTCTTATCACCTGTTAGTAATGTTGATGGGTCAAGTTTCTGGTCTACTAAAACAGACTTGATAAGTCTGTCCACCACTTCGCCTGACTGAAGAATAGATTCATTTGTTAATATTTCTTCTTGGCGTGTGGTCATAGCCTTCACCTCTACGGTTTCTTTGTCGTAGAGGGAATGACCTTGTGGATAAAACTTTCCCTCGGAAGGTAATTTTACTAATGTTGTGGGTGGTGAATAAGTCGCTTGCTGTTCTGGTATTTCAGTTGTTGTAATATTTGGTTGATTTAATCTTTCAGCATTCCGTGACATTTATACCTCTTATGCACCCGTGATCTCAGCCCAATCGTAAGCGATGGTTAGGCTGAGTTCGACGAGTTCTTCTGATGCGTAATCAAAGCTACCCCAATCTACACTAACAATGATAGGGTTGTTAAGTGTCCAAGTTTCAACTGGGTCGCCAGCAGCGTTTAGGGCTTGAATTTTGATATCGCCAATGGCATCAGCAAAAGATTTCTTTGTGAAACTTTGCTTCATTGTCTTATCTTCTGGACCCTTTACTGGTGGATAGTAGCCAGCCTCTCTTAGTAGGGAGTAGAGTTGTTGGGAAGCATCGGGGGTTAGGGGATCTTTGAGAGTAACTGTGATATCATTCCACTTAGCACGTCCTGGGAACTTGAATGAGTGGTTGATATACTGGTGTTCAACTGTGCTCACTTCCACTGTTGGACGTGTGACGTTTGACACAACCCAGCTTGGTAGTTGGTCTTGTTGACCTTTCTTACCAAAGCTAAATAAGAAACGGTGTTGTCTTTTTGGCTGTGAATTTTTGCTTCCCCAAAAGGTTGTCTGTGTCATTAGTTATTCTCTCCCTTAGTCTTCAAATGAAGCCCCTGAGTTTGTGATAAAGAAGTCTACCGCGATAAACTCGATAGCTCTTGTTGGCTTAATAAATAGTTTAGCGTATAGAATATTTTGGTCAATGAGGTCAGGGGTTGTTGTTGTCTCATCGAGAACCAATCTGTACTCATCAATACCGAACTGTTGTTGCACGTCGAGCAAGAATGGGTTAGCTTCTGAGAGGAAGCGGTTCCATGTGTCTTGAACGTTTGGCTCAAACAAGAAGTTGGAGGCAATCTGTGAGAGACCTTGCTTGACGTAGATAAGCATTCTGCGAACGTTGATGCGGTCGAGTGCGCTTCTGTCGGCTTGTAGGGTCTTCTGACCGAACACTACAACACCCTCGTTGGGGAATGTAGCGATTGGGTTGATGCCCACCTCGTAAAGCTTATCACGGTCTTTAGAGGTTAGTTTCTCTGTGGCGCTTAGAACTGGGATGCCAGTTGCGTCACTTGATAGACCGCCTCGTGTGAAGCCTGCTGGTGCAAACCATGGACCACGGTCAAAGTCTGTTTTGGACATAACGCCAAGTGCGACTACTGATGGTGGTAGGTAAACAACCTTGTTGTTCTCATCGTCTAGGGCTTGTACCCATGGGTAGTAAGCGCAGCCGAATGAAGAGTCAAGCTGGCGGTCAATAAATGTTTCTACTGCATCCTCAACATCACCAATGGTGTCGTTGGCGTTTGGAGCAGCAGCCTGTGTTGCTGTGCGCTCTGGTGGTGGAACGAATGCCTTCTCGATATCGATAATGGCT
>Ga0208644_1000629_pt1 | contig 31067 bp, 52 predicted proteins | sample VirMetDEL_Nov_18_FD_184517 | JGI IMG/M metagenome (GOLD analysis project Ga0208644, IMG submission 184517) | Aqueous microbial communities from the Delaware River and Bay under freshwater to marine salinity gradient to study organic matter... | ecosystem: Environmental > Aquatic > Marine >...
CGCGACCACGACCGCGACCGCGACCACGACCGCGACCGCGACCACGACCGCGACCGCGACCACGACCCCGACCCCGACCAATACCGCTTTGGGCTCCTCACTTGAGGACTCCGTAACTCTCCACCGCCGATAGGCACACGTAGAGCACGTCGCTGGGGAGGGCTTGTGCGTCCATCCAGGACTTAGACGACCACTCTCCGGTCTCGTAGACGATCTTGGGATCGGCGATCTGCACGAACTTGTCGTTCACGCCCGTGAGCTTGCCGGTGTAAATGTAGTTCATACACAGCAGCGTGATCTGCTGGCCGAGCAAGCCTTCGAGACCTTCGTCAGTGACTTCGATTAACTTTTTCAATTTCGTCTCCACTTGTGTAAAAACCTCCCCACCGGCCCAGCCCCTAGAGCTGGGCGCCATCGGCAGGACCGATAGCTCGGACGGTGGGGAGAAACCGTCATACCAACCACCACCAAACCAAAGCCACGAGACCCCAGAACACCGCGCCGAGCATGGCTCCGTTGAGGAATCCGCGCATGGCGCGACTTTCGTCGTCGTCAGCACTGCGCTGGCCGTCTCGATAGCCGTCCATATAGAGTTCCTCGTCGCTGTCATGGTCGGTCATGGCCTACGCCTTGCAATGGCTATGCCAACGTCGAGAGTCGGTACCTGTACTGCCGGTAGGTCATGCCTAGATTGCGCGCCGCTTCGGCCTTGTTTCCCTTGGCTTTTTTGAGCGCCGAACGAATCACAGCGCGACCCGCCCGCTTGATTTCTTGCTCATACTTGCTTGACATATTCCCCTCGCTAGACTGACAAACTTTGTCACAATGTGACGCGAAACGTGGTCACATTGTGACAATTTTGGGTATACTAGCACGACCAACCCAAGCATCTAAGCCGTTTTTTTGTTGGCACGCTATATGCATTGTCTTTGCCGACATGGACAGCCAACACGGAGCCAAACAAGTGACATACCTAGACACGCTGATCGAGCTTGGCTATCGGGGCGCGGGCCGCGTGGCTCCGGGCCGCAACGCGACCCCGACGAGCGTCATACGCCGCAACGGCGTGCTGGCAGACCGAAAGGCGGCTCGCGCGATGACGGAGCGTGAGCGCTATCGACGGTGGTGCGCGTTCGTGGGGATTCAGCCATGAGCATCAACAAGCCAGACGACCTGAGCAACGACCAAATCAACGACCTCGTCGAGAACGGCCGGTTGCCGATGACCCCGATGGGCAAGGCGCTATTTGACTACGGCGCAGCGCTGCTGCGGGCCCGTCTCCGGGTTGAGAAGATCATGCGCAAAGAGCCGGAGATAGACCTGCGGCGTCGCTACGATATCTCGGTGGAGTACAGCACCTCGGCGCCTCGGAGCCTCGCGTGGTCGGCTATAGACCTTTGCACGTATGACCCGCCGTTGGGCGGTATGTTCGCGTGCATCGGTCGGGGGCCTACTCCGCAGGCTGCTCGGTTCGATCTGCTTGAGCAACTAGCTGAATACTCGTCATGAGTCGTAGGCACGGGCACGCCGGGAAGACACTGACGCCAACGTGGCGATCGTGGAGGTCCATGCGACTGCGCTGCGCGACGAATACGAAATACTATCGACAGCGCGGAATAATCGTGTGTAAACGGTGGCATTCGTTCGAGAGTTTTCTTGCTGATATGGGCGAGCGGCCCCAAGGAAAGACGCTCGACCGCATCAATAACGACGGCAACTATGAGCCTGGCAATTGCCGTTGGGCTACCCACAAAGAACAGATTGCGAACCGTCGTCCATTCAAGGCCGGGCCTAAGACTACCGGATACAAGCTGGCCCTCTCGGAATCTGAAAGGGCGGCTAGGTCTACGCGAATGAGGAATATCAACGCACTCAAAGGGCCTGGAGATCGCCCGCCGAAAGGCCCAGACGGTAAGTACAGGAGTAGAGACTTATGACCCTCCGCCGCGCCTGGCACTTCATGAACGAAGCGGCTGGACTGATCCAGGACGAGCCGGGATTCGAGACCGAGCTCGCACAGCTGGACGCGATGCTCGACAAGATCGACGCGACGCTGGCCGAGCCGCTAGCGATGTATACCGACCAGTTCGAGCCTACCGACTACCGGCCGGCTCATGACAACTACCACGAGATTGAGGAACCACAGTGATGAAGTGCCCGAATGGTTGTGGCCCGCTCACGCCGTTCCACTGGCCAGAGACACCTGACGACGCCAGGGGGTGGGAGTGCAAGTCGTGCGGCTATTCGTACAGGACGAAAGAATACCCGACGCGCGAGGAGACGCCGCAATGATCGACCTACTGCTTTTCTCCCCTCTGATCATCGTCGGAATCTTGTGGGGAATCTCTCTACTGAGACCGGAGAAGCCGGCGAATCGTTACGACCGCTACGTGATCCGAGGATTGCCGGTGATGGCTAAAACGCAGTTGGCGGTGGATTCGGACAAGGCGCGCAAGGCGCAGTTCTGGGCGGCGGTCTCGAACAGACTCGAAGCGAAATAGGAGAAGAACATGGCTTTGAAAATCGTATCCGCTGCCGACCCGATCGAGGTCACGCAGCTTCGCATGATGATCTACGGACAGCCTGGTGCGTGGAAGTCGAGCGTTGCATTCACGGCCGACAAGCCGCTGATGCTCGACTTCGACGGCGGCGCGCAGCGTTCGGCTTACCGTCGCGACACGGTGCGTATTAGCTCGTGGGACGAGATCGCGCAGATCACGGCCGACGACCTGGCTCCGTACAAGACGCTCGTCATCGACACCGTAGGCCGCGCGTTGGACTTCCTGTCTGCGAGCCTCGTGGCCGAGGAGCCGAAGTTCGCCAAGCGCGGAGCCCTGACCTTGCAAGGGTACGGCGCGCTGAAGTCCACGTTCGCGAGCTGGATCGCGCGCATCAACACCTTGGGCCTTGATGTCGTCATGGTCGCCCACGACAAGGAGACCACGAACGAGCGGGATACCAAGATCGTGCGTCCCGACATCACGGGCGGCACGTACAACGAAATCTTCAAGCTGGCCGACGCCGTGGGGTATCTCTACCTGAACGGCCAGCGGCACGTTCTCGACTTCAACCCCACCGAGAACTACGTGGGCAAGAACCCCGCTCAACTCGACATCATCGAAGTGCCGGCGAACATGCCGAGCGACTTCCTGGCGCATCGGATCGCCGACATTAAGGCGGCGCTCGGTCAAATCTCGGCCGAGGGCCAGAAGATCGTTGCGGCCGTCACGGAGTTCCGAGCGAAGCTCGAGCAGATCGATCACCCCGACGACCTCACGGCGCAGATCGCCGAGGTAAACGCGATGGATGAGCCGCTGCGCTCTCAGTGCGGCGCCGTCATCAAGGCTCGCGGCGAAGTCTTGGGCTTCGAGTTCGACCGCAAGGCGAAGGCTTGGAAGCAAAAGGAAGCGGCGGCAGCATGAGGCTCAGCATCACAACCATCGAAGCCTTCCGCCTCTGGCGAGATACGGGCGACTGGATGGACCTACGGGACCTCGAGGCCACCATCAAGCGCGAGACCGTGCCGAACGAGAAGATGCTCCGTGGGAGCGCCTTCCACGCCATCCTCGAGAAGCCGCTCGCCTACGTCTCTCAGCCGATGGGCGACAAGCAGTACCGCGTGCCGTCTCAGGACGGCTTGGCCGACTTCATCTTCGACGGCGAAGGGGTCGATAGGGTTCTCGCTGTCTGGCCCAATCTCCCGGCCCCCGAGGTCAAGAGCACCTTCATGGTGGACGGCATCACGGTTGTCGGCGTGGCTGACGCGCTCGAGGGCGTGACCGTCTGGGAGGCCAAGGCTACCGAGCAGATCGACGTGGACAAGTACGTCGAGTCCTTCCAGTGGCGAGCGCTGCTGAAGCTCTACAGAGCCAAGGCGGCCAAGTACGTCTTGGCCCAGGTGAAGGACAACGGCGCGCGCTTCATCAGCATCATCGGCGAGCCGTTCGTGCTGCCGCTGTACCGCTATCCGAATCTCAGCGACGACGTGCGCCGGCTGGTTCACGACTGCGCCGAGTTCGTCGTTCAACGCAACCTGACCGACTACACCCAAGAACGCGAGGCAGCATGAGCGATTACGACAATACCAACCGTGGCGCCCTCTTTCGCAATGATCGCAAAGAGAAAGACACGCACCCCGACCACCAAGGCCAGATCAACGTCGAAGGCGTCGAGTACTGGCTGTCGGCATGGGTGAAGACGAGCAAGAAGGGGCAGAAGTTCTTCTCGCTGTCGGTCAAGCCGAAGGAGCAGAGCGCGAGCACGAACGACGTGAAGCGCGAAGCAGCAGCTAGCTCGCCGCCCCCGCCAGACTTCGACGACGACATCCCTTTCTAGGCGCCTGCTGATAGAGAATGCGAACCACACAACAGCGTAGAGGCTTCGGATGGACTTGGGAGTTTCAGCCCGAGCACGACGGGCAGTGGGTGCTCTGCAATTGGGCTGCGCCGTTCAAGTCTGTGCTCCTGGACGACGAACACTCCAAGCCAAGCGATGAAGCGCGGCCCGTTCGAGTCGAGTTGGTTCCGACCAGTAAGCGCAATCGCAAGCGGTACGGGTACTAGGAGAAGCATCGTGAATCAGCCTTGGAAGTGGTACGAAAACCCGTGCGTCGGATTGTTCGCTGGGATCGGGATCACGGCGTGGGCGATGGGCGCTCCACTGCCACTAGTCGGCGGGCTCATTGGCGGCCCGATGATCGGGGCCGGCGCTTGCCAGTTGTTCCTATTTCTGCGCGAGATCCGAGAGGACTAGTAGTTACGTGACGCATAACTACCAGCGATTCCCCAAGACACGAGGATGAAACACCTTGACCTATTCAGCGGCATCGGTGGATTCGCGCTCGCAGCGCAGAGGGCGGGATGCTCAACGATAGCGTTCGTCGAGATCGATCCGTTCTGCCAATCGGTGCTCAGGAAGCATTGGCCGACGACGCCGATTCACTCGGACGTATCGACCTACTCACCGCCGGCTATCCATGCCAGCCATTCAGCACCGCAGCTCGAGGACGTAACAACGCCGCCGACCTCTGGCCCGAAGCGCTGCGCATCATTCAGCGATGCCGACCGCGTTGGATCATCGTTGAGAATGTGCCTGGCCGTAGGCTTGAGCACGTCGAGCGGTCGTGCCGTGACTTGGAGCGTTGCGACTATGCCGTCTGGCCGCTCGATATTGCGGCTGAGATCAGAAACCACGTACGGCGGCGCATCTGGGTTGTGGCCCACGACAACCGCCAAGGCGAACCACAACTCCCCGAGTATGCGGAAATGGCCGGCTTATGCGCGGCTACAGGACATGGGCGGCGCCGGCCCGAGCCGATGGGAGTGGATGATGGGCTACCCCGCCGCATGGACCGCATGCGCGCGCTCGGAAACGCAATCGAGCCCGTCATCGCAGAGATGCTGATTAGAGCAGTGTTGGAGGACAGCGGAGATTTAGACCCATGACGAAAAAGAAACGGGGCCGCCCTGCTCCACCGAAGGGCATCGACGTATACACCGGCTGCGGGCGCATTGCCCGCTACCGCATGGGCCAGCGCGTGCCGTGCGAGTGCCAGAGCTGCAAGGCGCAATAGGAGCGAGGGTATGGTGGACGCTGAGACTTACCGCATTCAGATTCGCGGCCCCGGCTTCGATAGCTGTCTGGAGATCCGGGACAAAGATGACCTCGAAATCCTTGAGTTGATCATCGCGAAGATTCGCGCCGAGATCGAAGCAAAGGAGCCCGTCTGACATGCAGGCCATCTTGAAACAGCGCGAGTGGAAACAAGCGTTTTGGCTCGGCTGGTCATGCGGCATGGTCGGCCAGTTGCTCTACTACGTGGTTCGGTATTTTTTCTAGGCGCGAGGCACCCCATGAATAGGCACGAGTGGCACGTTCACAGCGACATCGCGTATGGCGATGGCGTTTCGGTTTACATCGGCAGCCGCACCGAGAGCGTCACAGCGACGCTTACCGTGGAGCCGAAGGAGCCGGGAGCCTGGCGCGAGCCAACGCTGCGGCTCGACCGTGCGCACGCACAGCAGCTCATCAACGGCCTGTGGCAAGCCGGCTTCAGGCCGAAGGACGGCGCCGGGGCACTAGCGCACGTCGAGACGCTGAAGGCTCACTTGGACGATCTGCGGACCGTGGCATTCCACGCTCTCAAAATCAAAACACCGTCGAGGTAAGACGCCGATGCTTGGATTGCTTTGGTACTGCGCACTGATGCTGACGTGCATCTGGGTTGTCGTTGTGGTGCATTTTTTCCGCGGTCGAAGGTAGACAGAAATGTTGGACAACATGCTTTGGGGTCTCGGCCTTACCGTCGTGATGTTCGGCGGGCTTGGCGTCGCGGCAGCCGTCGCGTGGTGGGCGATAGACCGCGTGCTCATGCTCTGGACGAATCACATGGCGATCATCCGCGTCGCGCAGCACGCACGTAAGCACGGGCTCGACCTGCGCACCGGTAAGCCGTTCAAAGATGACGAGATGGCCCATTAGGAGCGATGGCATGACCGAACGAAGAACGACTCCGTACTACCAGCAGGACCGCTTCGAGATCGGACCTGGGCACGCAATGCTCGTTTGGCCTGATCGCATGACGGCCGATGAGCTGAAGGACTTTAACGACTGGCTGGATTTGGTGAAGCGGAAGATCAGCCGAATTGCGGCTCCGTCTTCGGAGAGCAGTGATGCCAAACCTTGAGACGCCGTTGGAACTCGCCGAGCAGGTTGCAGACTGGATCGGATGCTACCCGACCGACGCAGAGCCGGAGAAGCGAGGGCACTTCGTCACCGGCTTTGCAGAGCGCGTTCGCGAGGCGGTTCGCACCGAGTTCATGCTCGAGCAGGAGGCCATCCGCAAGGCGGAAGGCGACGAGGCGTACTTCGACCGTTTGAATCGCGAGCTTCGGAGGGACTTATGAGAGTTGATTTCGTCAGCGCGGACGCTCGAGCGCTCCACGCCTACCTCCAATCGCTAATCGACAAGTGGCCGCACGTCCGCGACGGCTGGACGCCTGAGCAGCATCAGGTATGGCGCGCATTCGATGCGATCGAGGGCGCGGTGGATCGCGAGTCTCGGGAAGACTCAGGTGCTTGATCTGCTTCCGCATATCGTAGTGTGGCTACGATATGGCAAAACGAATCAAACTAGTTACCGCGAAACCGCATTGGCGCCGAGTGCGGGACGTAAATGTCGCTATCGGCGCATCAAATCCAGAACGTTCGGCCCGTAGAGACGGAGCGACCAGAGCAAGGGCCGATTGGCCTGGGGCCGGCGCTGAAAACGGGCACTAAAAATAGTTTGCTTCGGTGTTGACACAGTAGCGTTAGCGTGTATAATGGGAACCGTCGAGACCAGAACCACTAACGGAGACCACGCAAATGAACGAAGTCAGCGCCAACCAAGTCCGCCGCCTCATGGCCCAAAACCACGTCACCATCCGCCAAGTGGCGGCCCGCTTCCAAATCTCGATGGAGCGCGTGCGCCAAGTACGCAAGGTCGGCGGGGCCTGGGATTGGCCCCTCATGATCACCACCATCGCCAAGGAGCGCGCGCACTAGCGCGCTCCGATGAGCAAAGCAGCTCGAGAACTCGCAGCGCTTCGGCGCAAGGTCAACCACAAATGCGGCACTTGCGGCACTGGGTTCCGCGGCAACAAGACGGCCCGCTACTGCTCTAATGCGTGCCGCCAAAAGGCGAAATACAAGCGAGCGAAAGAGTCCTCGGGAGACTCCGCCTAATGCAGTACCTACTGACGAAAGAGGAACTCGAGGCGTTGGCCCCTCGGGCTGATCTCGAAGCGGCTCAAGCGACCATCGCAAAAATGTCGAAGATCGTCGCGAAGCACACGCTCGGATACTGCATCCACGACCCGAACCCGAAGCGCCCAGGGTTCAACATCGGCGGTTATTGCGACAACTGCGGCATGGCCGGCTTGGAAGACAGGGGCGATCCGCGGTGCCCGTTCCCACGAAACTTCAGCCAATGACAGAGACTACTGGAAGCGGAGAATCAAATGGCTAAGGCAGTCCCGCCGCCGGAGAGCGGCATGATCGAGCTATTTGCGCTTGAGCAGAAGCACGCGAGCGACATGCTCGAAGCCAAGACGCGAGAGCGCGATCACGCGCTCGACCTAGCGACACAGTACCAGCACGAGATCAAGGCGCTCAAAGACGAGCTATTTGAGCTTCACGGCCAGCACGGACGCGCCATCGTTCGGGCCGACGAACTCCAATCCAAGATTGGCGAGCGTCAATGGATCGATGCGCGCAAGCGCAACCCGGATACGGCCGGCGAGTATCTGACCGCCACGACAGCCGGGGACTACCGCATCGTTCGTTACGGCACGAGCAAGAAATGGCAGAACGGCCGCGAGAATCATTTGCCGCTCGATAGCGAGCACCGCACTAGATGGTGGATGCCGCTTCCAACACTGCCGACGGAGGCGCTACGTGGCTGAGACAGCGTTACAGTGCGTTGAGTGCGGTGGGTTTCTGCGGGACATGCTTCCAGCTTGTCGCTGCGACTTGCGAGCGCAGCGTGATGCCCTTCAGTCGGCAATGGAGAAGTGGGAAGCGGCCGAGGAACGGGCCAAAGCGCTTTCCTCCAGATTGGACTCGCTTCGTCAATTCGCCGCCCTTGCCGCAGTGCAAGGAGTCATAAGCCCAGAGGCGTGCGGCGATCTGGAGCGAATTGCGGGCAGCGTCGTAGAGAAATGCGAGCACCGAAACCGGATAGCCGAGGCGACGGAGAACGGCGCGATCTGGTGTCAGGACTGCAAGACGCAAGTCGGCATCTGGAAGCGCGTCGTAGAGAGACCCGTATTTTTGGGCGTGGACATGGCGAGCGGACCGGACGTGACTGTCGCTCGCTGCACGCGATGCGGCTCAATACAACGCCAGCCCTTGGTCGGCCCGCTCGTGTGTCCGAATTGCGGATGAGAGTGAGTGAGACTATGGAGCAAATCTCTGTAGCTGTGTCGCAATGCCAGACGTGCGGCAAGACGTTCACGCCTCATCCTGTCAGCGTGCGACGAGCTATTAGGCTCGGGATCGCACCGCCGAAGTACTGTTCGCGGGCGTGCCTTGCTCGATCTCCGGAAGTCAGAGCAAAGTACAGCGCAACCCGCGCAAAGATGGTCGAAGCCGGAACGTGGAATGGCGGGCATCCGGATTCAGAAGCCATTCGGATCGTGCGCGAAGGACTGAATTGTTCGCATTGCGGCAATCTGTTTTATCCGCTCAAGCAGGTGGCGCACGAATACGTCAGGAGAAAGTATGCGGTGATGTGTTCGCGCGAATGCGATCACGCCAACAGAAAGGGAATCCCGCGACCGCCAGGCAGCGGATTGGACAAGACCGAGCATCACGTTAAGGCAAATTTCTACTGCGTCAAAAGCCCTGATAACGTGCAGTTCGTCTTTCGGAATGCCGAAAACTTCGTTAGGGAACATCCCGATCTTTTCTCTGAGGAGCAAAGACGCCTCAGAGGAAAAAATATAATTGCCGCCCACGGGTTGCGATCGCTGTTCTGCGAGTGGCGCAACAGAGGCAAGAAACAACAGGCCGAGAGTTGGCGGGGCTGGACGGGAGTATGGAAGAAAGATCGGCTCGGCAAGGTGGTGTGGGCGCGCTATCCGATTAAGTAGCGAGTCCGAACGACCCTCTACCCGATCACCGTAAAACACCCATGCTTCTCGTACCGCGTCTCGTTGTCGCGCATCGTGTTCTGAAGCTCTGAGCGACGCCTTAGAACTGTCTCGGTCAACTCGTTCGGCGGGGTCATTTCGATCTCGCGTTGCACCGCGTACAGGTCGCTGCGAGTCCGCTCGAGCGCTGTCTTCAGGTCCGAGCACACCACCGCCGACTTGAGTTCTCCAACCTCCCTATTGACGGTCTCCAGCGGCGAATGGGGGACCGGCGTCCAGCCGAACCCCCAAACCGTAGTGATCGTGATGGCGTACACCCACGCCGTCACAGCCCACCGCCATTGCGCTTGCTGCTCGGGTGTTGCATCGGCAGATGGAGGCACCAGCCCGAGACGGTTGAAGATTTTATCCAGCACATGGGGCCTACGGCGTGTTGGCTTTGGCTCGGCCGTATGTCGCGAGAGCCAGGCCGACAACCGTCAACACCTGATCGAGCGCGCCGATAATCTGCGCCGCGAGCGTGCTGGCTTCGGAATCGCCGATGCCAAACAGGCCCAGAACGAACCCGACGCCAGCAGTCGCGATACCGAGATAGGTTTTGTATCCAGTCAACATGGCTTTGTCCTCTTCAGGTTGAAAAAACTCTCCGGCCGCCTCGTCTGGCTGCCGGTCTCGCTTGGCTCTGCGGGCCGTTCGCTTGGCCTTGCGGGCGGCCCTCTTGTCCGCGCTGAACGGCGCCCATTCGCGAATGATCTGCACGATGATTGAGCCGACGTTCACTTCACACCTTCATGCGTGAAACTGTAGTGATTGCCGTCCTCGAATCGGCCGCCCCAGCACGCGTCTTTGTGCTGCTGCTCCCACCACTCACCCAGAGGCTTGTGGTCCTCGGACTTGTCGAGGTACTTGCCGTCGCGAAAGAGGTTTAGGTCGATCGCGAGCTTGAGCTTGTGGCACGAGAACAAAGCCCCGTAGACCGCGGTCCCGTTATCACGCTTCGCCCTCTCGCCTAGCTTCCCGTGCGAGCGCGGGTCGCGGTACGCATCGCCTAGCGTTACCTCGAATCCTAGCTCGTGCGCCTTGTCGATCAGCCTCGGAATCATCCGAGCGAATAGGCGTTGCTTTTGGCCGAGGGTCATATGACTCTGTAACTGAAATGAAACCACCAGCCAGCGGCCGAAGTGCTATTAACATCGACAGTTGATAGCGTGGCTCTGTCGTTGGCGGAATCGCCAATAATTACAGCACCTCCAGCAACGGCATTGGACTGAGCAGTTCCGGCGCAATCGTTTGAGTCGGATGACGATAGATTGCTTTCAACCGGGAGACTGATCCCCAGCGTAGTTTGAGTACCAGTAGATACAGGGTCTATATCAACCCTACCGGATACCGTCACTACGTCGCCAACTCTCAACCATTGCGCCTCATACGCGGTGCTCGAGGCAATATTGGCGGTATTCGTAAGGGTTGGAGTGTAGGTGCCAGAATCGACGTACTGAATCAAAAAATTGATATTGCGCGCCATCGCTTTAAGCGTGTGGCTTACTTTCTCTGCCCATGCACGAAGATTGGCTAGCGATGTGGGAGTTCCGCCGTCGCTGAATCCCCTAGAAGTCAATCGCAAGCCCTCCGACCTTAACCACTACTGCTGATCGACGGTTTTTCCTGATACCAGAAGCAGAAGGTGTTGGCGTAGGTATAGATGCGTTTGCTGCTACGGCCCCGGCCTCCCTGAAATCTGCCGTGCCTTGGAAATCGGCAAAATTGGCTGCCGTGTCGGGGTTGGTGTGCTGAGTTCCAAGCACCTGAGTATCCGGGCGGAAGTCGATCAATGAAACGGACGATAGAGCGGAGATAGACTGCCATCCCGTCGTTTTTCCTGGGAGCCATGCGTTATTGGCAAAGTCCGATGCGTCGTTTAGGTCTGCGTGCTCGCCGCCGCCTTCCCAGAAGTTCTCGGCCATTGTCCAGCTCGAGCAACCGCTCACTTGGTCGTTATGAGCCGTCCCGCCGGTAAACAGTATCGAGGCATTCTGGCGGAAAATGTTGTTACTGTTAGCCGAGGAACTGATACTCGTCATAGAGTACTGACAATCCACGAAGGTATTGTGAGTGACGAGCATGTTTTGGGTTTGCGTGCCGTAGCCTGACGACGTATAGAAGCCTGGACTACAGCCAGCTACTAAATTCAGATACCAACGCAAGTTGTTGTTGTTGTAGCTCGCCGAAACGTAGTCGGCCTCAACGTCTTGGCCTAGCCCATAACCGACATACCCAGTGGTTCGATGGTAGTTAGTGTTTGTCGTGCTGGTGACGATGTTCCTGGCCACCAACGCTCCGTCGCAACCATTAATGTAAATTCCGGCAGAATGCCCGCCGCATATTTCGTTGTCGGTAATCGTGATGCTCGAACACCGCACCGTGCCGCTTTGCGAGAATGCGTTGATTGCCTCTCCGTGAACCTCGAACGCTTGACAGTCTGTAACGGTGTATCCATCAATGGAGTTAGAGGCGCCAGCCGCTGAGATTCCGCCGCTGTAAATACCGCTAACCCAAAGCGCCGCGATGTTCTCAATGGTCGTATTCGTAACGGTCACACTGTCGCCGTCGAAGTCGCGAGTGATGGCATTCGCCCCGACGTTGTAGATGCGGCAGTTGTTGACCGTGCAGCCGTCGCCAGTAATGGCGATTCCGCGTCCGCCGTCAGTTTGATCGTTACCGCTAAGGTTGTTGCGAACGTCAATTGAGTCTATAGAGCTGTTATCGCCGGCCAGCGAAACAACGGCGAAGTACGTCCCTCCGTCAGATCCGTCATAGTCGAAAATTGCCCGAGACGACCCGTTATAGATCCCAAGCTCACGCGTAGAGCCTAACGAGTAGGCTTGATCGCTCCACGTCCCGCCAGACAGGTGGAGGATTTCATCGCCGCTGATCGTGTTTGCGGCCGCGTAGGCCAGCGTGAGCCACGGCGTCAACGTCGTTAGCCCGTTGTTACTGTTGCTCCCAGAAGGGGAGACATAGTACGTGGTCACGCGGCCTCAGACTTCTCGATCTTAGGCGCTACAGCATCATTCACTATCGCCCGGAGTTCGTAGTGCCCGAGCTCGTCAACGAGTCGGTTGGTGATCTTTACTGCGGCCTCGACGTTGATAGGTACTTGTGCGTACTGTGTCCAAAACTCGTCTTTAACCATCGCCCGGATAACGCCCTCGGAGACCATCTTACGAAGCTGTATCAACTCCGCGTTCATTGCCGCCATCGTCTCTCGGAACGGCTCAGGCGAACGGGCAATGCCCTCGGCAATGCTCTCGTTTATCTTTATGAGAGATTCCTGATACCGCTGCGCCGGCCCTGACCAATGCGCCGGGGTATCCTTCTCACCGAGATAGTGCTGGTTCGCTAGCGTTCGCATTACTGCACCCTCTCGCCGCGCTCGTAATAGACGCGGATTCCCTGAATCAACTGTGACTCGCCCCCAGTACCTGACACACGAAACGCAAACAAAGGCGCATTCGCCCGTCCGCTCGATACGATGCCTCGGCCCGGCGCAGTTAGGCTGGTAAATCCTGTTTGCACAATCGAGATATCGGAGTTGTAGTCATCGGCCGCTTTGTATGCCAGCGTTAGACTGCCCGGAACTCCAGCGCCTAACAGGTGCGCTCCGTGAAGCTGCACGTAGTACCCCGGCTCGATCTCGATAAACCCGGTTTGTAGACCTATGCCTGCGTTTGCAGCCGTGAGCTTTTGAAGGTATCCGGTCGTTGAAATCTGTTGCACTTCAACCGGAGCCGTCCCAGAGGCGAGAACGAACGGGATGGGGAATAGACGACCAAAGGTGCCATCCATCGAGAAAAATTGATTGAGTGCTGGATTGTAACCAAGAGCGAAAGTTGCTGAATTAGTCCATATCAGTTGCTGCCGAGCCCAGTCAAAACACATGCTCAAAGGATGGCCACCAGCTCCCGCATCAGGGTGGCTAATCGTATTTGCGTAAAACGATTCCGATATAGAGCCGTCTGAAATCTTTCTAACACGATAGCCGTCAGTGACGAAGAACCCGATATTAGGCTCTCCGAAGTAGTACAGGTCGTTGACCTTTGTTATCTGGGGGATCGGATACGGTGACTGTATCGCCAGCTTTCCCACGTTGCGCTCGAACGTGTCGAACTCATATACCACCCTACCGCCGACGTAGGTCATTCTGGTTATCCCGTGTTCCTGAAACACGAGCCCAAACTCCTCGCCACCAACTACCTTAGTTACAATTCCTAACTCGCTCGGCAACGTCTGAGAACCGGACTCTTTTGATGCAGCCTCTGCGGTAAGAGGCGTGGGCCAGTCTGTAGGGTCTCCAATCGCTGACCACTGCACAGAGTATTGATCCGACGACGTGCGTCCTATAACGAGGTGGTCGCGGATTCGAGCAACCGTGCCGCCTTGAGGCGGGCTATCTGGGAGGGTGCTAAATACTGTCGCCTGACTCGTCGTTATGTCTTTGTACATCGGCGCGACGTTGTACTCGCAGGTGATGACGTAATCATCGAACTGTGCAATGTCTAGGTTCTCGTCCGTGATCGTATCGACGTTGCTCCAGCTCGTGCCGTGAGTGTTCGATTGATTCAATACGTTTTCTGACGCAACGAACAAATATGTCGTGTCATTGCGCACAGCGGCATAGGTTGTGCCGATATCGACTATGGACGCCGCCCCGCCAGTCAGTAGAGCCGCGCTAGCCACATCCGTAAAAACCCGCGTGCCTCGATATCCTGCCGGCGTTGGGCGAAGGTTGAGGCAGTCCACGAGGTAGGCAGGGTCTGCTGGATTCGGCGCCCCGCCGAGGTCGGGGGTGAAGGCGCCGAAGTAGAAATCTTTGTATGGCATCTAGAACCCGCCGCCTGTTTCGTACTTCACAAGCCCGGCGCCACCGCGAATCAGGCTCACGATCTCGCGCTCTTTCTCTGTTTCGCCTCGGTAGTACGGATCGGCAGCCATTGCGGCCAGCGTCTTTTCTACGGATGATCGCTGTTCCGCGCTGCCCTGCTTCCAGTCACTGAGCACAGAAAGAATCGAGCCGCGATGAACAGTCGCCAAGCCGTCTAGCAACACTCGCGTTTGATCGGAGAGAGCCACGTTGCCGCGTCCGTATCGAGTGGCGCCGAGCGCGGCCGAGCCAATACCAACGCCTAGCATTGCAGCGACCTTGTCGAAGCCGCTCTCTGCGCTCTCGAGGATTCTGTCGCGGTCTCCAGGCGTAGCAGATTTGAAAGTTTGAATTATCCCCATCGCAGCGACCGCCGCAACGGACAGCTTCAGTCCGGCAGCGGTTGGCCCGCCAGACAATAGCCCCCTGGCACCCTCCAGCGCGCCGCTTCCGACCAATTGCCCGCCAGCGGCGATGGCGGCGGTATCCAACGGGTCTGCGTTTGGGTCTTTCAGGATGTCTAGCGCTGCCGCTTCAACGCCCGATTCGGTAGCTCTCAGTCCGGCGCGCCCCAACCGTCTCACGGTCGGCATGAACTTTCTGTTGATATCAGAAGCCAAGCCCTCGGCCGTATTGATGCCAATGGTTGTGCCGAATTTGGTCTCTATGCGCCTAATAACATCGTCTAATCCGCTTACCCGACGAGCGCCGATGATCGACAGAACGTCCCCGGCGATCTCTCCACCCCTAGCCCACGCAGGATGCGCGTCCCTCATGGCGAGTTCTTCGCGCTGGAAATCGAGCCTGTTCCGCGCCATCGCATCCGATGGAGTCTCCCCGCCAGGGAGAAGAGACGGGATACTTTTTACTCCAGCCGTAATGCCCTCGACTGTTGGGCGAGGAATGCTTCGCATCAAAGAGCGCCCAAAACCCTCGTTTTCTGTAATGTCTTGATACCGTTCCCCGAGAGTTGGGATTTGCTTTGGCTCCCCACCAAGTAGCCTACGAGCCCCCTCGATTTCACTCGCCACGGCGTGCTGAATTGCTGCACCGCCAAAGTTGGCCGTGTTCGCTGCCACCTCACCCAGCGACGAAGGGACCGCCATTAGGTTGTCCAGAAAACGCCTTGACGCAAACTCCCGTCCGACAAAGTTGGCAGACGGCGGGGGCTCGTCAGGGACAAACCTCCCCGCCGGTTGCTGCTTATCCGGGACAAACGGCATTACTGCCAGACCCCGCTAACTCCGCCAACCGTGATGCGGTCGCCAGGCTTGAGGCGCCCAGCCGCCGCCGCTGCTTGCGCCTCCGCCTCAGTGGCAAATGCCGCGCCACCGGCTGGCGCACTCGGCTGGCCGGTTTCATACTGGCGCCACCGCTCGATGTTGGCCTCGATCTGATCGCGATTCTCAACATCAACACCCTGCACGTCGGCCTCCTCGAGCAAGGCTTCGGCCACGCCGGCCTGAATAGACATGATTGCTGGCGGGCTCGTTTCCTCGTTGGCCAGCGAGTCTTTGTACTGCTGAAGTTTCGAGTTCGTCCCCTCTCCAAGATTGCCCGTGGCCATCAGGTTGATGAGCTGATCGTTTAACCCCTTCTTCAGCTTGTCGAATTTGCCAATTTCCTCGTTTATCTTGCTGGTGTCTCCACCGACAGCCCCCGCCAGCCCCGACCACGCGCCGGCTGCCGTGCGCCGCCAGTTAGCCGCAGGGATGCCGGCGCCAAGGAACGAGCCCTCAAGCCCCTCAACAAGCGCGGCAATGTCGCCGGTCTGCTTAATTGATCGACGCAGGGCGTTCCCCGTCGTCACGCGCTGACGGCGTTGCGTTTCTGCGTTCGCCGCGTCCTCGCGGCGCCTGCGGTCGATCTCGTCGCGCCTCTGCTCGATAGCGAGCTGCGCTTGAATCGCGGCCAACTGGTCGGACACTGGATTTTCTGAGCCCTTGGCGCGGTTGTACGCCTCGAACCCTTCAATAGTCATTGGGAACCCAAGAGCCTTCATCCGCGCCAAGATTTCATCCGGCGCGACCGGCTTGGGCTGCTGCATCTGCGCGAGCTGCGCCTCGACAATCTTCTTGCGCATCTCGTTCTCGTCGAACTGCGCGCGAGCCTGCCCGCCTGCGAGCATCGCCTCACCGAACGGCTGCAAAAGCCCTCGCGTTCCTTTCTGGTACGGACCACTGCCGGCGAGCAAAGCGCCCAGAGTCGCCTGCATGACTTGCGGCGGAACCTGCTGCCCCGGTTGCCCGCCGGCTAGACCTGTAGCGAAACGGTTAGCGCCGTTGGCGATCTTCTGCATCCACGCCGGCCCGCGCATCCGCGGCGCCATCGGCCCCTCAGTGCCGGGGATCGCAACGTTGGAGCTGTCGGGGATGCCACCGCCCATCGGCTGACGCCCGCCCATCGGGGGGCGCATCGGCATCGGCCCACCGCTAGGCATCGGCAAGGGACCACCGCCACCATTAATAGGCGGCGTCCACGGTCCACCGATGCCGGGAATTTGCCCCGGATAGCCCATCATCCGACTCCCGAGAAGGCGTTGCAGGAAGTTAGCCATAGAGACCTCCGAAGATGCCGCCGACGCCCGCGCCGATAGCCGTGCCGTAACCGGGGAACATCGAACCCATCTGCGCGCCCGCCATCGCGCCACCCGCCGCACCCGCAAGCCAGTTGCGCTCCATCGGCGTGCTCTGCGTCTCCGAGCCTCCAGGGAAGCCGTTCAAGCGAGCAAGGTAGGCGTCGAGGTTGTTGCCGTACTGGTTCTGGTACTCGCGCTGGAGCCCTTCGTACTGGGCGCCAACACCGGCAAGCTGCCCGATGTCGGCGTAGTCCTGGCTCGCGAGCATTCCAGACAAGGGCACAAGCCCTTGCTGCAAACCGCGCTCGTTCTGATAAGCCGACAAGCGCCGGTTCGCGTCCGTCTCGTATGCCCCGCCATAGATTTGCGTGGCGAGGTTGTTTAGTTGATCCGCACGGAAGGGCTCTCGTGCGCCGAGGTTCCGCCCGCTGCGGGCGAACTCGCTTGTTAGCTGGTTCTGCGTCGCCTGAGCGGCTTGGTTAAACGTCGCGTCAAGGTAAGGATTCGCCCCGCCCTGCACGAACGGGTTTCGCCCCATCATCCCGCCCGACAACCCCTGTGTGGCGTATTGCTGCGCCGCTTGATTGACCGGCGAGCCGTTCAAAGCCCGCTGCTCTGTCATGTTCAGGGCTTGCTGCGTCTGCTGCGAGAACGGAATCACCTGGGGACCGCCGGCCCGGTACAGGCCCGCCGCCCCATACGCGGCTTCGCCGAGATAGTCTCGGAGATAGTCCGGCGCTTCCGTCACCGTGGTCTGCGTTTGCGTTCCTGCGCCCTTGCTCATTGCAGCTCCTTCACGAGAACAACTCCCGCGTTCTCGTAGTCGGTCAAAACTCGTTGCCAGCCCTTACGGCCGATGATCTGTATGGATTTACAGCCCAGGCTTGCTAGCCAGGGCTCGGTGTACTCGCGAAACAAAGCGAGCCCCGCCTCGAGCGGGTGCCCCGCAGCAATCCAGAGCAGCCCGCGCCGCCCCTTGCTCGTCTCTTCGATCTTCGTGATCCAAATCGCTTGCGCCGTGCTGCCGCGACTCATCCCCCACAGCTGCGCCTTCGCGGCCTCGAGCTCGGCCTTCACCCCGTCGCGCGTCCAGTCCCCGCCGTTCACCAGAAACAGGAACGGCTCGATCAACGGCCAGTGCGCCGCAATCTCGTGAGACTTGAGCGTGAAGACTTTAGGCGGGACGGGCGGCGATTGATCCGCCGGAGTTTCTTGCACGGGTCTCTTCTGCCTTGATCGACTTGATTGCCATATCAAACGCGATCTGCCACATCGGGATTCTTGGATCGTCCTTTAGGAACGGCGCCGCCTCAAGTAACGAACCGTATAGCAATGCGTCCGTTGCGTTCGTCGTGAACCAGTTAGTCAGATTTGACCCAGACAGCGGAGTAAGCCGCGCGTAATAGATGCCCTTGATCGTGTAGTTGCCGGGATAGGGTCCGAATATGAAGTTGGTCCCTTCCATCGCAATCAACCGGGGAATCTCCGCCCCAGAACGAACCGGGTAGTTGGCGTAGATTTGATCGGGCGGAACGTGGTCGAGCGACTTCACCGGAGCGCCATCGACATAGGCGTACTTCAGTTGAACCAGCGCCGGACTAGTCGGAATCGTCGCAACGCCGCTCGAAATCGTGACGCTTAGTGCCGTCTCCATCGCCCGGATGCGAAGATCACGGTAGAGCTTCATTTCGGCGTTCTGCGTGAAGTTCGGCAGGAACGTCGAAAGGTCCGAGCGGTTGAGGTAATCGCCGATTGCGGTTTGCAGCGTGGTGTAGGTGGTGATTATAGCCATAGAATGGTCCAATTATCAGGCGTATAATCACGCCTATGAAAGCCAAATGCCCGCATTGCGAAAACCTCCTGCCGGCCTCTCGTTTCTACGCGAACAGAGATCGGCCAAACGGCCTATCCATACTCTGTAAGAACTGCTTCCGCGCTTACGAAGCCACGCCGGAACGGCGCGCAAAGCGCACATGGAACACAATCAAGTTCAGGGCTTCGGGGCGCAACCCTCAGAAGTCCTACCAGCCAATCAGGGTCAGAATTACTCGCGACGAGTTCTTGTCCTGGGCCATCCCCGCATACACGGCATGGATGGCTCAAAACCCCGGCCAGTGCCCGTCGCTAGACAGAATCGACGCAGACGGCGACTACGCCATCGGCAATCTGCGAATACTCGAGCGCGGCGCAAATTCCCGCCTGGCGCGTAACCACCCGAACGTACATGCCCCGCCAGGGGCGGCGTGGTGTCACTCCTGCAAGCAATACTTATCGACCGAAAACTTTTGGAGGCTTGCAAGCGCATTCAACGGCCTTCAGAAGCGGTGCAAACCATGCCAAACAGCGGCTACGCGGCGCCCATGAGCGTGGTCTTGTCGAGGGCGTGAGTTACGTCCTCTTTCGTCTCGTGCCACTCCGCTGCGTAGTCACACTTCCTGTAGTGCGAGAAGCACGGAGCTCCCAGCGTGAAGTGAACAAGGTTCGCCTCTGGCTTGTGCGAATACTCGCCAACTAGCCAGTTCCAATCGAGCGGAACACTGCCAACCTCGTCGTCGTTGAGCCACTGAAACCGATGGAGGAAGCTGCCAGGCGACTCCGAAACAAAATCGCGAGTCAGCACCCGATTACTCGGGTGGCCGCAGTTCCAAAGGATCATGCTGCTGTGGTTCTTCATCGGATAATCGGCGTTATCGCATTCCATCGGAGTGCCGATCATCTTGCGGCGGTGCTTGGTGTGGTAGTCGTGCTTCACCACCATCACGGCCTTCGATTCGTCTCGCAGATCCCACAGCTTTACGAGGTCGTCTCGTAGCAGCATGTCGGAGTCGCAGTAGATCGCCCAGCCTTGATAATCGGCTATACTAGGGACCAAGAACCTTGAGTAGATAAACGCGTTTGTGCCGTCCCTCTGTCCATCAAAGTTTCGCAACATCCGTGAAGCAAGCGGAGCAATGGCGACAGGGACGCTCGTGCAATTGATGATCGACTGCGCGAGGACGTGGTATGCAATTGACTCACGTTGGTCGTAGCCGATAAAAACAGTAGGAATCACTTTATGACCGTCCTCTGTACATGTGGGTGCGGACAACCCGCGCCGATTGCAAAAAAAACCGACCGATCAACCGGACGTGTGAAAGGCTCGCCAATGCGATTCGTTTCAGGGCACAACGCCTTTTCGAAGCGCGTTGCCGTGAAGCACATTCACGACACTACTTGGCGCGCTTGGGCGCACATGAAGTCGAGATGTAACAACCGGAATACTCCTGCGTGGCCGCACTACGGCGGACGCGGAATCACTGTCTGCGAGCGCTGGCAAAAGTTCGATAATTTCCGAGCCGACATGGGCGAGCGTCCGCCAGGCATGTCTCTAGACCGAATCGACAATAATTCTGGCTATTCGCCTGATAACTGTCGTTGGGCTACGAGAACGCAGCAAGCGAACAACAAGCGATCCAATATCAACATCACGTATCAACGTGCGACCCATTCACTCGCCAAATGGGCGGAACTGTTTGGGATCAATTACGGCACTCTTTGGACCCGCTACCGCGCTGGAGACGCGCCTCCTCACATCTTTCGCCGTGCCGAATAGCTAAAGCTTGTCTCCGTTCACCGCTTCGAGGCGTTGTTTCGCATACCCGATGACGTAGAACCCCTTCGGGCCGTTCACTTGAACCGTCTGGATGTCAAAGCGACTCCAGAGCTTCGGCAACCACCACTCCATCGGCTCCTGAATCAGATGTGCGTTGCGCCCGTCTGACAGAACCTTGACCGCCGGCCCCGTGTGGATCGTGCAGAACAGCACCATCTCCGTGACCCGCGCCAAGTCGTCCAGAACGTTGTCGAGGAATTCCGGCTCGATGTGCTCGAGCACGTCGATGCAGGCGACCATCTGAGCGGGCACGGGAGGTTCTGAATACTCCAAAACTCCCGCGTCATACGCCTGGTAAGTGATCTTGTGCTTCGGCTGAATGTGCTTGTAGAGATTCAGCAGCGACCCACACCCGTAGTCCAGCAGGTGGTTGATCTCGAGCCGGTTGATGATTTCCGTCACCAGCGGCGCGTGTTTGATGCTCGCCGTGCCGTAAGACCCGGTGGCGTGCAGGGCTTGCTGCTCGGCCTGGTAGGCCGATGAGATTACTTGCCCCACTGCTTCAGCTCCTCGGCGATCTTGTGAACCACCGGACCCCACGAGCTACGCGCCTTGAAGATCCGCAGCGACTTGTACCAGGGAAGCGAATCGGTCGATTCGCCGTAACGCCACTGACTGTTAGCGGGAACCATGACCCACGTAGGAACCCCCAGCCCGCCGGCCAAATGTGCAACCGCCGTCTGCATACAGATCACGAGATCACACGCAGCTACTAGAGCAGCCGTGTCGTCGTAGTCCTTCGTGAGCGTCGCCCAGGGATAGGTCTCCACCCCGTGCGCCGACGCCTCTTGCGTGCGGTCCTTGTATTCAAGGTTGACCCAATGAGCATCGATCGCCTTGAAGATCGGCGCCCACTCATCAAGCGCCAGTTGGCGATTCGTTGCGCCGTTCTCCCACGTGCCGCCAGTCCACGCTATTCCGATCGTGGGCTTCGCTTTAGCACGGAATACCGCCCTCCAGCCTTCGGTGCGAGAGGGGCAGGGAACGAGGTACGGAGTCCCCGGGAAGGAATCCGCGTCCTTGCGGTAGAACTGCCCCAACTCCCCCATGGAGATAGAGGCGTCGAACTCGTGGTCTTCCTTGTCCCACGCCAGTTGCTTCGTCGTGCGCGTGCCGTACACCTTCGCTTGCGGGAAGGATCGGCGAAACAGCCCGGTTAGCCGCTTGTCGCAATCGACGATGACCGAGGCATCCTTGCAAACGTCGGGGATCATCGACGCAAAGGAAATCTCGTCCCCTAACCCCTGCTCCCCGTACACGATGACCCTCTGTCCCTTCGTGCCGTCCCACCGAGGTTCAGGAGGGTCGTGGTACTTCCACTCCATCCGGTTCCAGGTGCCAACCGAAGCGGAGTAGTACGGCCAGCCTTCCGCCCAACGCTTCTGCGCCAGCAAAGACAGTCCCAGGTTGTGCCGCGCGAAGTGATCATCGGGCGCGAGCTCAAGGGATTCGCGGATATGCCCCTCGGCTTCCTTGAACTGCCCGCGGTCCAAGTAGATAGACCCGATGTTGTTGTGGAACAGCGCCCTCTGAGGCTTGTTAGCCGCTCGTTTCAGCGCCTTTTCGTAAGCATCCAGCGCCTCATCCAGTCGCCACAGGTGCTGGGCACAGTGCCCAAGCGACACCCAGGCTTCGGGTCTCTCCGGGCGAAGCTCGGTCGCCCGCTTCGCCAAGCTGTACGCAATGGGGGTCTTCTTCGCCTTCTTGAGGATGGTTGCAGCCAAGACCAACGCTTGAGCGTCGTTCGGATACTTCGCGAGATAGTCCTGTACGACCGTATAGGCGTCGTCCAGCTTCTCGAGGTTGTAGAGGGTCTGGGCCTTCTGAATCATCTCCCGAGAATCGTCGGGAGCCAGGGTGAGCACCTGCGCCATCAGTGCGCACCAAAAGGCAGGCTATGCTGCGTTGGCGCGCCAGCCCCCCAGCAACCCGAAGATTGCAACGAAGCGATGCGGAGGTCCGAGTAGAGTTGGCGACAGTGCTCCCTAAAGTCCCCGCCAAACTTCTCGTCAGTCTCGATTTTGTTCTGGAGGAGGCTCATGACAGCGTCTATGACTGGCTGCATGTCCTCCGCAAACTCGAACCATTCTCCGCCAATGCGGTGCGCAGAAAACCAGTCGTGAGCTAGCGCCTCAAGGTCTCGCCCCCCGTCCCAAACGCGAACAAGCTCTAGGGGGAATGGACACCCTGTCTGTAGCTTCTTCTGACGCTTAATCGCGTCATGGTCAGTGAATCCAATTTTGTGCCTGGGAACTCCGGACGCCCGGAACTGATAGACGGCCATCTAGTGCCTCACCGTATGAATCATGTTCGTCGTCTTCAGATACGCGAACTCGCTATTCAAAAGCTTGAATAGCTTCGGGTAGTCGTTGCGGTCGAATACGTTCACCCCGTACTCGTTTAGGAGCTTCACAATCACGACCTCGGGAATGGTCGCGAAGTGCAGCATGTCGTGCTTGCGATTCATCCGGTTCACGCCCTCCGGGTTGTTCCGAAGGTCCTTGGCGTAATCGAGAACAGGCTGAACGTCGGCACATACGTAGTTGCGTTGAACGTCGTCCTCGTTCTGGTCTACCCAGTGCTCCATACCTGAGTACGGGTTCTTATCGATGAATGCCGGCATAAAACCTCAGACGTGATGAAACCGAATGCCTAGCCCCTCGAGCGCTTCTCGTTCGGCTCGCTGGTCGTGTATCCAATTCTGCGGAGACTGGTCGAACCACTTCCCAGTGCGCTTGTTTTCGGCAGTGAACGAGTCAAAACCGACGAGAGCTATGTCGTCGAACCCCTGCTCCACCGCGCAGAACACCGCGCAAAGCCCGATAGAGGGCTTCGGCTTGTCTGGCTTGAACTCGGCGAAATACTTCAGCCACCGCGGAACGTCGGCGAAGAACACGCCCGTGGACGTTGCCTTGCCCATCCGCTCGACGCGCTGGTAATCACGATCCTTGTCGAACAGCCAAAACTTCGGCGAGCCGTCGAACCGCTCGCGCCATCCGATACCCGTTGCGCAGAGGTAGTCAGTACGAGTGCCGAAGTTCGGCAACACCCGCGGTGCGTGCTTCAGTCGCACCACCGTCTGTTGATCGATCCACTCGCCAGAAGCTCTTAGAACTCCGGGGCCGTGGCCGACGATGACGAGCATTACCAGCCGTCCAAGGTGTGATAGAATCGCTTAATGGAAACTTGGAAAACGATACCGTCTGCGCCCAACTACGCCGCATCCGACCTTGGCCGCATCAAGCGCATCGCGCGCGGCAAGCGTACCCAGCCTGGGCGGCTACTAACTCCACACCAATCACCTAACGGCTACCTTGGCGTAAGCGTCTATGTAGACACGAATCAGTACTACCGCAGAGTTAACCGCCTCGTCATGGAGGCGTTTCACGGTCCGTCCGAGTTACAGGTGAACCACAAGAACGGCATCAAGGCGGACAACCGTCTAGAGAACCTTGAGTACGTAACGGGAGCCGAAAACCGGCGTCACGCCAAGCGCGTGCTCGATGCATACGCTGCCGGTGAGCGTCACCCAAACGCGAAACTCACAGAACGGGACGTACGGAGCATGTTCGAAATGAAAAATGCCGGCTTCGCTCCGCTAGAGATCGCGAAGCGGCACGGCTGCACGAGAGAGAATGTTTACCTCATCCTAAAGAGGAAGGCGTGGGCTCACGTTTCCGTAGAGCCCACGCCGCCCAATTCCTAGATGCTACTAGGCAATACCCACAACTTTGCTGGACGCTGCCGGGTTACGGCAGATGAGCGTATGCTCGGCAATCATCTGGCGCTTCTCAGCGTCGCCGGTCTTCGCCAGCGTCTCCATGAACGGACGCCGCAGGAAGGCGATCGCCCAGTAAGACGGGTCCAGACACAGCACCACCGAGCTACGCACGTAGCGCGACAGCACCACCATCGACGGCGAACCGTAGCTGTGAACATAGACGTTCACAGAACCGATGACCGGCAGCTTGCCGGTCTTCGCGACGTCCACCTGCCGAGTGGCCAGCGACGTGAAGTTGTCGATCGTGTTCTTGTTGTTGGCTGCGGCCAGAATCACGCGCGGATCGCCGCCATCGTCCCATGAACCTTGGAGAGCCGCATTCAACTGGCCGATGGTAAAGGCACCGGTCGTGCCGTCCGTGGGAGCCGCCACCGTACCGCCGGAGAAACCCGGAGTCGTGTGGGAGGCGCCGTTGGTCGTCGCGGTGACGACGTTCGCCGCAGTACCCGCAGTCGTCGAGGTCGGGCCTTCGATCCAGCTCTCCATGCCGGCCGAGGAACGAGCCGTTGCAGCGCCGCCCAAGCTCGACGCTTGGTTGCCGACAATCGACAGCTCGATATCCCGCTTCAGCTCCTTCAAATACTTGGTACCGAGACGCTTGATTTCGGACTTGCGCCCCGCCTTCTTGACCTCCTCCAGCGTGCCAGAGACGATGAAGGTCTTGCGGCTGATCTGGCAGATGTTGCCAAGACGCTCGGCCGGCGCGGCCGTCGTGAACGAGGCGTCATCGCCTTCGACCTGGCGGTTAGCCGTAGCGCCCGCGAGAACGTCCGAGAGCCACTCGTGAAAGGTGCTGGATGCGTCAACCTTGTCGAGGTTCGTGGACGCCCACGTATCCATCGGGTCGAGCAAATAGATCACGTCCTCGAGATCCTCGCGGACGTTCGTACCCATCGAGTACGTTGCCGTGGAGTTGCTCCACGTAGTGCCTGAAACTTGTGCCATTGCTTATCCTCCAAACAGTTGTGAGAGCCGCGCGTCTACGCTGGCCGCGATCTTTTCGCGGTTGCCCGACTTCACGGCGTTCTTCAAATCCAGTTTTGCGCGCACCTGCTTAGGCATCGAGTTCTTTCGAGCCTGCGGTGCGATGACAGGAGCCTCGCCAGCCTTCTTCACGGCGTTCTTGGTTTCGGCTTTCAGCTTTCGGTACTGCATCGACTCCCAAGCGATTTGGGAATCCAAGGCATTCATGTGTTGAACTGCCGCTTCTGGGTAGCCCAGAGACACGGCGTACTTCTCAATCTGCCCCTGAACCTCGTCGCTCCAGCCAGGAATGGCTTTTGCGAGAGTTTCCTTGGCCGTCTGCTTCAGCTTCGACCGTTCTGCCGCGATCTTCTGCCCGAACTCGTTACGCTTTGCGTCCAACGCCTGAGCGAGTTCGTTACGTTGATCGGCTAGCTGATCGATTTCCATCTTCTTTCTCACGATCTGATCGGTCGTGAGCGCCGCCCAATTCGTTGACGACTTCTCGTGAGAGATATAGGCGTCAATCATCTTCAGGCGGTCGGCGTCTTGCGCTACAGATTGTTCAAACGTGCGCTGCTCCTGAAATAGCGCCAGTTCCTTCATCTGCTGCTCGACATTGCGGCGCGTAGTCGCGATTTCCGTGGTTTTGGCCGTGTAATCGGCCTGCGCCATGAATCGGTCCTTGAGCTTCGGAGGGACGTGCCACGTCTCCCCGTCAACCTCGATCTCGACGAACTCCGATTCCGTGGATTCCGCTTGCGCCTCGGCCTCATCGCCCGTTTGGGCTTCCGGCTCTTGCGTTTGCGGCTGTTCCTGCTGTTGTTCGCCGTTAACTCTCTCTTCGTAGCCACCGAACTTGGCTTCGAGAAGTGCTTCAAGGTCTTGGCTAGATTCCGTCGCCGGCTGTTCTAGCGTCTGCTGCGGTTGCGCCATATATCACCTAGGTAAGAAATCCCTCGTTTTTCTTCTTCCAAAGTTCGCTCAGCGACTTTTCCGTCACTGATCGCCTGCTCTAGAAGCCGCCTCACGAGAGTTAAAGCGGTCAAAAGTTGTTTGGATCGAATCACCCCTAAGTCATCTGGGGCGTGCCTGAACTTGTCGAGAATCGCTTTCTCAGCAAGTGCAAAGGCTTCGGACAAAAGAGGGTCCGCGAGGAGCGCTTTTGCTTTCGCTCCCCGTGCGATCTGGTCGGATTGGTTCACTGTAAGCCCGTCACCTTGCCGTCGTTGTCGCGCTTGAGCTTCCGCTCAACGCCGCCGATCTTCACGCCAGACACGCGGCCGTCCTTGCCTCTTACAATCTCTCGCGGGGCATTCAGCATTTCGGTCAACTGCTTGACGGACATATCGTGCTTGGCCGAGAACTCCGAAAGAATCTTCGTTAGCTCAGTCTTGGCCGCGTCAATCTTGCTGTTCTCAATCTTGGCCGGCTCGTTCTTCAGGGACAGTTTCGCCCTCTCCACATCAGTGCTAACGGACCCTCTCACCCTCTCAAGGTCTGCTTGGCCACCGAGCTTCATTTGCTCGAGTGCGATCTGGAGTTCGGCGTCGAACTTCGCCAAGTTTTCCTCCTGCACGAGCTTGGCGCCCTCGATCTTCTCCTTCGACTGAATCTCGGCCACGCGCACGCGCTCTGTGCTTTGGGTCTTGGCCAGTTCGATTTGGCCAGCGGCCACCACATCGGGCGACGGCTGCGGAGGTTGGGGAGGGGGTACGGTGGTCGGGTCCGTAAAGAACCGCTGCGGCGCGGTGAAGTCCGATGCCTTGGTGACTTCTATGGCGGTCTCGTAGACGTTCTGAGGCGTCACAGTTGGTAGACCTCCAACCAGCATTTCCTTTTGCATGTTGGCGATCATCATCAGGCGGGAGACGAGAGCGTCTTTGTTACCGGCTCCGTAGCCCACAACAATCCGCATGTCTCGGCCGGTCTTCCAGGTAGACGGGTCGATCTGCACCCACTGTCCACGGAGTTTCACAACGTCGGTCTGATGACCTGACTTGATGACCAACTCATGAGCCAGCGAGAACAGATATTCGACGCCCACCGCAAACATGCGGGCGATCTGCTCCACACGCTGCGAGGCCATCGTCGAGAGTTGATTGATCGCAACGCCCGAACTGTTGCCGCTGTTCAGTGTGGAAGGATCAACACCAGAGAACGCGCGGGATACACCCGTACGGCTCTCCACCACCGTTCCCATGTACTCAAGGCCCGCAATGGCATCTGGTAGCGTGTTCTGGGTGGGGATGGGCATGACATGCCCCTCGCCTGGAACCGCAGCCGAACCCTCCACCATGCGCGTGATGCCGCCGGCACGGGCTACCAGCATGTCGTCTACGTTGACTTCGTTCGAGACGATGTGCCGAGGCCGAATAGCGAGATTGAACCCGTCCAAACCACCCCGAAGCATGGCCGTCTTGACTCTCTGAGGGTCAACGGCAATCTCTGCGATAGACGTTCCTGGGTGTCGGTGAGGAACCAGAATCGGCGTGATGCTTGCCACACCCACGCGGGTGCATGGGTAGATAGCGGGCTCGCCGTTCTTTTCGAGGATCGTTGAGCCTACGCGGTAGACCTTCTGGAGTTCCGCGATACCGTCCTCGTCCGTGTCGTGCCGAATCCAAATACACCTAACGCGAACACGACGCATCGCCGGGTCAACTTCCCCAGAGTCCCCGAGCGTTTCCTCCGCGTAACGATTGCGCGCATCGGCTTCTTCGGTTTCGTCCGAATCCGAGTCACCGGAGGCAATGTCATCAGGAACGTCAAAACCAATCGACCGCAGGTAGCTGATTGAAACGATATCCCAGTACTCGAAGTAGCTTGCGTGCTCAAGCGAGAACGAGTCAGTGTTGATGTCAACTTTCGTGCGCTCGGGAGGAATGACCTTGAACCGTAGACGTTTCTTCGGCTTTGACTTACGCAACGTCACCGTGTGGAGCATGGGCAGCACAACCTGCCCGGTCATCGGATCAAGCTGCGGCTGGCCGTTCGGGTCTGGCTCTTGAGTATGGCTTACAACCTCGACGCCATCCTCTTGCAGCAGTAAGGCCAACCCTTCCTCGGACTGCCGCTCGTACGTTTCGAGTTCCGTGGTGATTCGGTTCTCAATGTACGGCTCGCAGTACCCGTTCTTCGACAATAGAGCGTCCATAGCCCAAGTGGTAAAAACCACGGGCCAGGGGTTTTTCTGAGTGACGAGGTAGTTGAGGTATTCGGATTCTTGCTTGGCCCCCTGCTCGTCTTCAGGGCCAAACGGCTGAAACTCGACGATGTTGTCACCGTTGGCGTAGATTCTCGACAGCGACGGCATGATCCACTGAATGGACTCAAACACCGTGCGGTCAACAATCTGGCTAAGGCCATCCGGCGCCGGCTCGACGTTCTCGCCGTTGTAGTACCGGATCAGCAGCGCACGCTCGTACTGTAGGTCGGAGTCTGTGTCCGACCCGTACGAGGACTGCTCGGCCGCGTCGATTGCTTGAATCAGACGCTCTAGGTCGGCCATTTAAGCGGCCTGATCCTTGCGAGGCCGGCCACGCTTGCGAGCGGGCACCGCTCCATGCTCCAGCGTCTCCATATCGTCGTTGGCCTCCTCGCCCCAGATATAAGCCTCGACCTTTTCCAGTCGCGCCTTGATGGCGACGTTTTCCGCTTCCAGCGCCTTCAGTCGGTGAAGTTCTGCAATGTTCATACGTGCTTCCACCAGTCACGCCTACGGATGGCGTCTATCGTTTTGGGGTGTACCCCGTGCTTTTGGGCGAGCGGTTGTCGCTGCCCGGTTGTTGCGCGAATGTCGCGTACGGCCGATTCCGTGAGCTTGGAAGATGCTTTCCGCTCACCACGGGTCGCCATGCCGCCCAAGCGGCCGGCGATCTGCTGCTGCCTCACTAGACGACGCCCCGATCGTCGTATTTGATTTTTTTGGCGGGCTCTGGCCACTTCCGTGACCGCTTCAGGTAGTGGAAGGCGTGGCGCGTAGCACTCATCAGGGGGAACCCCTCTTGGGGGATCATCCCGTCTCGCTGCCCGAAGCTCTCGTACTCACGTAACCAGGCTGTGTTGATGTCCCACACAGCCATTCCGCCAGTCGTAAGACGCTCGTCCATCTGCAAAGCGTTCGCTGCACAAACAGCCGGAGTTTCGGTGTAGGCGGAATCCTTACCGAAGAACGACAGCACCGAGCACCCGCGTTCCCGTAGGGCCTCGACATATTCCTCGTCGTCCGCGCGCCAGGCGATCGGCTTCCATGCTCCACGCCGCTTCAAGTCGTCTGCAATCACCGCAAAATGTGTACCGGGCGGATAAATCACGCTGTCATACAGCGTTACCTTGTCCGTTCCCTTTCCGACTTCATGCCCGAGCCAAACAGCAGCAAATTCGCTGTGCTTCTCGACGTGCACCCCCACAATGTGTCTCCACGTCGGTTCCGGCCTCCTAACCGGTAGCGGTTGGGGAACCGTGAGCGAGTGAGTCTGGCTTAGTGCTAAGTCCCTCACACTGATGCGCTCTGCACAAATGACCTAGACGGAACCGAAAACACCTTGCGCTCGTTCAGGTGCTCATAGGCCATCGCAACAGCCATAGCCAACGCCACCATCCCGTCGATGCGGCCTCGTGACTTCTTCTTGTCCAGCTTCCGGTTCCCTACTTCGTCCGCTTTCACCACCGCATTGGCAGCGCACATTTTCAGCACCGGATTGTTGCCGTGCTTGATCCGCTCGCTAAGCAGTAGGGACTCGAGGGTTCTAAGGGCCGGCGTCATCGACTGGAATCCCTGCCCAAACTCAACAAACCGGTCATCAATCAGGCTTTCCGACATCCCCGCCCGAATCAGCCAGGGGCGCAGGTGTTTCATGTTCCAGCGGTCAAACGCGATCTTGCGAACATCCTTGTTTTCAAACAGGTCGGCGATGTACAGAGCAATGCTCTCGTACTCGATCGACCGGCCAGGGGTCGTGCTCACGTACCCCGCCTTAGCCCAGGAGTCGTAAGGCACCCGATCCTTTCTCGCCCGCTCGGCTAGCCCGTACTCCGGCAGCCAGAACGTGGCATGGACACTCAGCTTCCCGTGCGCCGGAGAGGCCAGAACCAAGGCCGTCAGGTCGTTCGATTCGGACAGGTCTAGGCCGCCGTAAACGACGTGTCCGTCGTCCGGCATCCCACCGTTAGCCGACCATACCGACTGCGTGACAAACGGCGCCGAAGCCTCTACGCGCTGGTTAAGCGTGTAGTTCCTGAACAGCGCCTCGAGCGCCGGCATGCGCTTCGCGTCGTTCTGCTGCTTCTGGACTTCGACCGGGTTGAGGAAGTCGCCATAAGCCGGATTCGCCAGCTTCAAGGCTTCCTCCGAGAACGGGTCAATGTCCATCGGAGCGCTGTAGAGCGACACGACTACACGAGGGTCATTGCCCTCGATCGCGTCATCAATCAGCACCGAAAGCAGGTCTGCATCAGTCGGCGCCTGGGTCGAAATCACCACCGCCATCGGCCGATCGTGCGCGCCCATCGCGTTATCAATAGCTGTATACAGCTCG
>Ga0208644_1000631_pt1 | contig 31057 bp, 43 predicted proteins | sample VirMetDEL_Nov_18_FD_184517 | JGI IMG/M metagenome (GOLD analysis project Ga0208644, IMG submission 184517) | Aqueous microbial communities from the Delaware River and Bay under freshwater to marine salinity gradient to study organic matter... | ecosystem: Environmental > Aquatic > Marine >...
AACACAACGCAAGTCTTCCTTTGTTTCGTTGATCTCTTTTTTCATTGCTTGTTCTCCGTTGTTGTTGGGGCGTGATTGCATCCCGGACGCGCTGGCGGCGCGTTTCGGCCCCCGCCGGGGCCTCATCAGCGGGTTAGTTTTTACTCAAACCAGTGACAAGTGTTCGGGTATTGCAATTCAAAGTCGATCTCGTTGTCGCAAAAAACGCGTTCAGAAACGATCCACCCTCCATCAATTCGCGTTTTGTATTCGGCGCGCGCATCGTGCGCCCGCAAGCCGTGTGTTTCATTTTTGCGACCTTTGCGATTGATAATGTATACCGTTGAATTACTGACAACGACAAAAGTAGAGTCGAGAATGTCACCAGCTTTGTAGGGTTTCGGGTTTTTCAAAGTATAAACTTTCATCTTTTTTCTCCGTTGTTTTGGCGTCGTTGCCTCTGAGATCGTTTATTGCATACATCCTTGAACAAACGCAAGTATTTTTTCTGTTTTTTTTCTACTTTTTTATAGTGTGTTGTTTTTATTACAAAAACAAAGCCAGCCAACCGACCGCGCCGAGGGCCGCAAACGTGATCAAGTTGCCAAGGTGTTCAATGATCAAAGCGATCGTTTCTCTTTTCATGGTTCGTTCTCCGTTGTTGTTGGTTGGTAGCATCCCGGACGCTGGCGGCGCAGCGTTTCGGCCCCCGCCGGGGCCTCGTCAGCGGGTTACGCGTTGACCGAGCGCGCAGCTTGCGCCGCGTCGACGATCTCGCGCTGGCGAATGAAGTGCGCCGCGACGGCTTCGAGGCAATGCCAAAGTTTGAACTCGCGCGCTTCGCCGGGCGTCAAGGGTCGCGCCGGGGCGTCGTCGTCTAACCGCGCGACAAGCTCGGCGGCCCCGGCCTCGTCAAAGCGGCCGTCGACGACCACCGGGATGTAATCGTGATCAAGCAAGATTTCGAGCGTTGAGCCGGTCACCACTTCGGCGCTCCGAATGTTTTCGATCGTCAAGATCGGCGTTCCGTTGTCGTACCCGGGCGCGCGGCTATGGTCGACCCCTTGCAAGGCGAAAGAGTACGAAACGCCGTCGACGGCGTGCTTTGCAAGGTATTTGTTGGCCTTGTACTCTTCGTTGAACAGCCAGTCGATCGCCTCGCTCAACAAGTCGATCTTTTTGGTTTTGTAGCCTTTGCGCTCCCGGCGGAGGGCTTGGATCTCTTCGAGGGCGTCGGCGGCGGATTGCGTGATCTTGATCGATTTCATGGTTTATTCTCCGTTGTGTTGTTGGTTGCTTGATTGCATCCCGGACGCGCTGGCGGCGCGTTTCGACCTCTGCCAAGGTCTCGTCAGCGGGTTAGTTCTTAGGCTTTCGACAAAAGCCCCAGCAGTTTTTCGAAGTCTTCGGAGGCTTCGGGGTGTACTTCCAAAAGTTGATCAAAGTATTTTGGGTCGGAGTTTTTCAGGTCTTCGATAAAACGAGGCATGCATTTGTAGACCTCAGCGAAACGCGCGCGTTGTGCAATGTAGCAGCGTTTGTGGGTTTTTCCGGTGTCTCGTCTAAAGTCGGCAGTGCGATCCATGATTCCGGCCTTGTTTGTTTGCAGACAAGCGAAAAGGTTAAACTTTCTGCAAATCATATCCATGATGAAACCCTGTCCGTTTGTGATGATGACTTTCATTTGCATGGCTTTTTTCTCCGTTGTTGTTTCGGCGTCGTTGCCTTCTGAAATCAATACTAGTGACATCCTTGAACAAACGCAATACTTTTTTTCTACTTTTTTTCTATAAAAATGAAAAGTGCAACAAAAACAAAAAGATACAATGCAATTTTTTTTCTGCAAAAAGTAGTTTGCCTTAGTTGCCGCCCTAGTTGACGCCCTACTTTTGATCTCGCAAGTCTACGAAAACAAAAGGCTTTTTGCATGTTTGTGATACAAAGCCCGCCCTAGTTGCCGCCCTAGTTGATGCCCTCGACGGTCTGCAACCCTTTGTTTTTGCTGCTAAAAATAGGCCTCCCCTTATACCTTATATAAGGAGGTTTTTCCCTGCAGGAAAAGCCCTCCTTATGCCGCGTCTGCACTTGCGCCGTTGGGGCGAAGTGCGCGGCCCCGTAGGCTTCGCAGGATCGGGCGGTTTTTTTGCGTTGCGACGCTTCGTTTTTGTGTTACAATGTCGACACGTCGGCGAAGCAAAGGCCGAGAACAAGGGCAACGGAGGCCGTTTTGATGCGCTATGATTACACGTTACATTTGCGGATCCCGTCGGAGATCATGAAACTCGTCGACCGGGCGACGCGGGGTTCGTATCACTGCAAGCGATCTGATTGGTTGCGCGCCGCGATCGTACAAGCTGCGGAGCGCGAACTAGGGTTGACGCCGCCGAGCGCCGATCCCACCGGCGCGCTTGGACGTTGGCGACAAGCGCAAAAGAAAGGCAAACGACGATGAGCGCGCAACTCAAACTAACCGACGAGGTCGCCGACGTGATCGTCGCCGCCTTCAAAAAGGGCGCGTCGCAAGCCGTCGCCGCGTCGCTGGCGGGGATCTCAAAGCGATCGTTGGAGCGGTGGTTGCAAGTCGGCCGGGCGTATCAACACGCCCTCGAGGCCGGCGAACCCGTCGAGGAAAGGCACGAGCCTATGTTTCGACTTTTGCGGCGCGTCAAAAATCAGGAAGCACAGTTTTTGTTGACGGCCCTCGATTGCATCGAACTCGCCGCAAGCCAGCCGCAAACGTGGCAAGCGGCCGCTTGGCTACTCGAACGCAAGGCACACGACGACTTTGGCCGCCACGCGCCAAAACAGGCCGAAACAAGCGAGGAATCACGAACGATCGTCATAAAGCACGAGATCCCGGGCTTCGAGGATGAGTGAGATCACGATCGACTACAAACCGCTGGCGGCGCAAGCGGCGTTTCACCTTTGCCGGGATCGGGTGAAATGTATGCTCGGCGGGGTCGGGTCGGGAAAAACGCGCGCGGGCGGGGCGGAGGCCGCAAACCACGCCCTCAACCAACCGGGTTGTGACGGGATGATAGTCTCGCCGACGTACAACATGCTCACGAGGCTTTCCTTGCCTTCGTTCCTCGAAACCCTACCCAAACAGGCGATCCGCGAGCATAGGCGCGGCGATCGCGTGTTTGTGTTGCACAACGGCGCGCGCGTTTGGTACGCTAGCGCAGACCGGCCCGAAACCCTCGACGGCTCGAACCTCGCTTGGTTTTGGGTCGACGAGGCCCGCTATATAAAGCGCACCGCGTACACCACGCTTTTGGCGCGCCTTCGCCAGCCGGGCGCAAGGCGTCACCAAGGTTTTTTGACGACAACGCCCGAAATGAATTGGTTGTTTGACGAGTTCGGAAGTGATTCAAAGCCCGAGGATCGCGGCATAATCAACGCGAAAACGGCCGACAACCACCACAACCCGACCGACTACATCGATCAAATGCGGCGCAGCTATTCGGCCTCGCTTTTCGAGATGTACGTCGGCGGCCAATTCGTACACTTAGCCGGCGGAGTCTTCGACGACTTTTCCGCCCGGGTACACGTACAACCGTTGACCGTTGATCCAAAGCTCCCGGTCAACCTCGCCGTCGATTTCGGCTATAGGTCGCCGTCGGTTTTGTTTTTTCAGTTGTTGCCGTTTTGCGCGGCGCACAAAAGCCGCCAATGTATGCACATTATAGACGAGGATCAACCGAGCAACACGCCGACGCGGGGCCTTGTCGAGCTTATCGGGCGCAAGTTCAAGCGGCATTCGTGGCGCAAGGGCCTCGCGTACGTTGACCCCGCCGGGGCCGCCGCTTCGATCGTCGAGGGTTATTCCGACGTGTCGCTCTTAAAGGCCGACGGCTGGCGAGTTCTGGCGACGTACGATCCGCGCAAACGCTGGATCCCGTACGGGATCGATCAAATCAGGATCAAGCTCAACCCTCACGACGGCCCGCCGAGCTTGTACATTGATCCAAAATGCAACCACGAACGCGGGATCGTTCGGTCGTTGCAAGCGTCAAAGTACCCGGAAAAAAAGGCCGGCGTACAAGCCAACATCCCCGAAAAATGCGGGGTTTACGATCACGCTCGCGACGCGTTGCGCTACGCCGTGATCGGTCTCAACAACAACGGAGTAAAGGTTCTATGATTACACTCGAACAAGCAAACGCCGCCGCCAACGAGGCCGCGCGCCGCTACTACGCCCGGGAGGGTCAACCGTACCAAGGATGGGGGTCCGACGAATCGACGGCCTCGAAAATGCCGTGGTTTGTGCGTTGTATCAACAAGGCCGCCCGACAAATGCGGATCAAGCCCGGCCTTGGTTTGTGCGCCCTTTGGGGCCGTTCCATGCAAGAAACCGGCGCGGCTTGGTACGACGTCGAACAAAAGAGCGACGCGCGTTGTGAGGAGCTATATGGCCCGCAAACGGCCACAGGAAAAAAGCTCGGCAACACGCAACCCGGCGACGGCGCGAAGTACAAAGGCCGGGGCGTTATTCAGGCGACCGGGCGGGCAAACTATACGAACTTTTCGAACAAGATCGGCGTTGACTTCGTCGACAACCCGGATCGAATCATTGATCCAGAATACGCGTCGCAGTTTATCGCGTGGTATATCGTCGAGGAAATGCCGCGCCGGTCGGAGTGCTTCCGGTTGCTCGAATGGATCAAAAACGACGAGTTGAGCCTACGCCAGCGAACGCACCGGGTCGCAGCTTGCATCAATTGGGGCGAGTATTACCCGTGCCGAAACTACCCGGCCGAAAGCCAGATCCACGGCTTCGACATGACGTTGATCTATGCCGAATCACTGGCGAGCGTTTTGGGGCTTCGTTATGATTGAACCCCGACTTTTGCGCGGTGATTGCGTCGAGGTTTTGCGCGGCCTCGCCGAAAACAGCGTTGACGCCGTCGTGACCGATCCGCCCTACGGCCTCGCGTTCATGGGCAAGAAATGGGATTACGACGTCCCGGGCGTCGAGGTTTGGCGCGAGTGTTTGCGGGTACTCAAGCCGGGCGGGTATCTTCTAGCGTTTGCCGGGACACGAACCCAACATCGAATGGCCGTCAACATCGAGGACGCGGGCTTCGAGATTCGCGACTTGATCGCGTGGGTCTACGGATCCGGCTTCCCAAAATCGCACGACGTGAGCAAGGCGATCGACAAGGCCGCCGGGGCCGAGCGCGAGGTTTTGGATCAAGGTCGAAGCGGAAAAACTGCGATTTGGGACAAAAAAGGAACGATGGGATCTTTTGACATAACCGCGCCCGCAACCGAAGCCGCGAAGCAATGGGAAGGGTGGGGAACGGCCTTAAAACCCGCCCTTGAACCGATCACGGTAGCCCGCAAGCCTTTCGCCGGCACGATAGCCGAAAACGTGTTGACGTGGGGAACGGGCGCGATCAACGTCGACGGGTGCAGGATCGAAGCGAACGGTGAAAAAACAGGAAGTAACGGCGCTTTTGGTTTTGATCCAGAAAAAGGATGGAATCAACACAAAATGTCAAAATCGGTCTGCCGAAAGCAGTCAACGGAAATAGGCCGGTGGCCCGCAAACTTGATCCACGATGGATCCGACGAGGTCAACGATCACTTTCCCGACGACTCGGCGCGTTTTTTCTATTGCCCGAAAGCCGACAAAGCCGACCGCGACGCCGGCCTTTCGAGGGCGGAGACAAGCGCCGCCGACAAGACAAACCGCCAGCCGGGAAGCGCCGGGATCAACCCTTACGCGGGAACAAGAGTACCAAGCCGCAACAACCACCCGACCGTCAAGCCGGTTGCGCTTATGCAATACCTTTGCCGGCTTGTGACTCAACCCGGCGGCGTTGTTCTTGATCCTTTCATGGGTTCGGGTACAACCGGCCGGGCTTGTCTTGCCGAGGGCTTCGGCTTTGTTGGAATCGAGCGGGATCCCGATTACTTCGACCTCGCAAGCGAACGAATGCGGCGCGTTCAACTCCCGCTTTTTGGGGGTGTTTAATGAGTCAAAGCAACCTCGAAGACTTGTTTTTTTCGCAATGCAAGGCCGCCGGCTTGCCGCTCCCGGCGCGTCAACTTCGCTTGATCCCGATACAACGGCAAAAGCCCGACCACCCGCGCGAACTCATGACCCGGCACAAAGTCGACTTCGCTTGGATTGACGAGGCGATCGTTCTCGAAGTGCAAGGCGGGACGTGGGGCGGCGGTCGACATACCCGGGGCAAGGGTTACGCGGGCGATTGTTGGAAAATGGCCGCGTTGCAGTTGTGCGGGTGGATCGTTTACTATGCGACCGGGGATCAAGTCAAAAGCGGCGAGGCGCTTGCATGGATAACGGAGGCCCTTGAAAATGCGAAAAGCAAAGCCGCCAGCCGGCGCGATCAAGGAAGCAAAAAAGGCGCTCCGCTGGCGGGATAAGTACGGCCGAAAAGTCGTCAAAGGCGCGACGCGCGTGGGTTGGACGCGGGCGAATCAGATCGCAAGCGGCCGGGCGTTGACCGAAGCCACGATCCGCCGAATGGCCGCGTTTCAACGCCACCGGAAAAATGCCGCCGTCGCCGAGCGTTATCAAGGCGAACCTTGGCGCGACCGGGGCCGCGTAGCGTGGGCAACGTGGGGCGGCACGGCTGGCGTGAATTGGGCGATCCGCAAAGTCTCGCAATTCAACCGGGAAGACAAGAAAAAGAAAGCGAAACGCAAACAAAACGGCCGCGCGCGGCGACGAAGGAAACGATCACGATGAAACTCACAAGCGAAAACCTTCAAAGCCTTGTCAAAAAGCAAAGCGAGGCCGAGCGGCGGGAATACGTCGCCGGGTTGCTCGACATATACGCGGGCGATTGGAAACACGCCCTTGACGACGAGTTGCGGGCGTTGTTTTTGCCGCAAACGTACGAAAAACTTGCGCTTCGCGCCGACACGTCGATCAACGTACTTAAACAGGCCGCCGATCAAATCGCTTGCGTTTACTCGCGCAAAACGACGCGAACCGTTGACGGCAACACCGAGCCTTTCGAGGTTTTCGCGGATCTTGATATGGCGTTTGACGGGGCCGATAAAAAAACTTTCGTCTGTCAAGAAACCTTTGTTCGCCCGCTTTACGACGAAACCCGCCAGTTGTTGACGGTTGACATTTTGACGCCGGATTCGGCGTGGGCCTTGCCGGCCCCGCTCGACCCGCTCGGCTTGTCGTTTCTTATGTACCAGAAAGGCGATCACTTCGTAGTCTGGACGGCCGAAAACTACGCGGTATACGACAAAGATTTTCACTTGATCCGCGACCCGGAAAACCCCGACAACCTGAACCCATTTGGCGTGATTCCTTGGGTATGTATTCACAACGCGTACCCCTCCGACGGTCAGGTTTTTCACGAGGGCGAAAGCGAACAACTCCGCCAAGCCACCATGACGACGGGCGTGCAAAAGACCGATTTGAACCATATTCAACACCTGCAAAGTTTCAAACAACTAGTCGGGATCGGCCTCGACGACGAAGAGAAAATGCAAAAAATGGCCGATCCGTCGAGTATGTTGACGATTGACAACCCGGGCGCGTCGGTCTCGGTTTTGGACATGCAAGCGGATCTCAAAATGCACTTGGACTCCGTTTTGCAAGCCTCGGCGGTAACGCTCAACCAACTAGGGATCCGCCCGGAAATGACGCGCGGCACGTTGTCGGCACAAAGCGGGTACGCCCTCACGATTCAACTCCACAACCTCGAACGCCAATGGGAACAACGGCGCAACCTATGGCGCTTGTTTGAACAGCGTTTCTACGACGTCGCGAGGTCTGTTTGGTTTTTCTTTACTGGCGACGAGTTACCCGCCGGAAAAGTTCAAGTCGACTATCAACCACTCGGCCCCGGCGCAAACCTCGCCGAAGAGGTCGCAACCTACAACCTCGCCGTGCAAGGCAAGTTGATTTCGCGCAAGCGCGCAATGGAGACTTTGTGGAACATGACGGCCGACGAGGCCGACGCAGAGCTTGCACAAATCCAAGCCGAAGAGGTCGCTTTGATTGGGCCGCTTTTGCCCGTAGTAGGGTTAGACGATGGCGACGCTTGACGAGCTAACGATCGAAACCGAAGAGTCGTTGAAACGGGTCGCGCGTCAATACCGCCGCCAGTTGCCGCCGCTTCGCGACTTTTTGATCGATTGGATACGCAAAAACCGCGACAACGATCGGCTTTTGCGTTCGCAAGTTTCGCTTGAACTTGTCTACGCTTTGATCGACCGGGCGGGTGTTCGCAAATATTTTGAGTTCGATCCGTTCCTCAACCTCGCGACGCAAACGGCGCTTGAAAAGATCAAGGGCCTCGGCGTCGAGTTCGCCGACGGCCTCGAAACGCCCTCGTTGCGTGGTTTGGAGGCGGCCCTTGCCGGCGAGGGCGCGGCGTTTCTCGAACAACAAAACGCCGCAAAAGAAACGGCGACGTTGCAGGTTGCGCGGATCCGCGAAAACATAGCGGCGCAAGTGCGGCAAGTTTTGCTTCAAATGCAAGTTGTCCCGACGCCGCTTTCGGTCGCTGGCGAGCAAATCGCGGCCGTTTCGAACCTTAGTCAAGGGCAAGCCGAAACGATTGTACGGACGGCTATGTCGGCGCAAGTGCAAAGCATACAAAACGCGGCCGGGGCGCGAATGGAGGCCGCCGGGGTTGATACAATCGCAATTTTCAGCGGCCCCGACGACGCCCTTGATCGCCCGTTTTGCGACGTTTGCGTCGGCCTCGCGTTTGACAAGCAACAGATCTCGCAACTCAACAACAACCAAGGGCTTTCGGTGTTGACGAGTTGCGGCGGGTACAATTGCCGGCACGAATGGATCTGGGTTCCCCGGTCCTACCAAGAAAGGCAAGGGATCCGGCAAGCAACAACCAACGACATCAAACGCGCAAACAGCGCGGCCCGGGGGCGCAAGTGATCAAGGTTGGAAAAATGGAGTTGAAGTTGCCCGAGGAAATCACGAGCAAAACGGCGCTTGCGATCGTCGACGTTGCGGGGCAAGTCGGGGCGGCTTCGATCAAGCTGCGCACAAAAGCGGGCGTCGGAGTCGACGATCAAAAGATGAAAACGCCGAGCAAGAAACCAAACAGCGCGCGAACCTACGCGAAAAGCTACGGGAAGCGCCGCGACAAACAGGGCCGCCGGGTCGACATTCGCGACTTGACGATAACCGGGCAAATGGTCAAAAGCGTTTTGCTTGACCGCGTCGAGGCGACGCCAACGGGCGCAAAAGGCGTGATCACGGTTACAAACGACCAAAAAGAAAAGGCCGCGTTCAACCAAGCGTTGACGCCGTGGTTTGGTTTGTCGCCAGCCGACGAGCAAGCGATCGCCGCCGCCGTCGAGGCCGAGTTGCAAAAAATCATTTCGCAGGCATAAAAAAACCCCGGTCGAGGGGAAGACCGAGGTTTTTTCGTAACCTTGCTGTGCATACGTAAAGGATCTTGACAATAAAGGAGGTCAAACGATGGAACAAGAAAAAAACACAGAAGACAAAAGCGAAGCGATTCTTGAACAACTCGCCGCGTTGCTTGTCGAGGATGAAACCGCCCCGGAAACGAACGCAAACGAGGCAAAAAGCGACGATGCAACGCCAGCCGCCCCGACGGTCGACGTTGAAGCGTTACAGGCCGAAAACGAGCGTTTGCGGGCCTTGGTCGAAGAGTACGACAACAACGCGCAAAAGTTGCTTGACGCGCGGCTTTCTGGTTTGTCGGCGCAACGAAAAGAAAAAGTTGACTCGTTGTTCGTGGCGCTCAAAGCCGAAAACCCCTTGCAAAAACTAACGGTTTTGCGTACCGTTCAAGGTGCTACCTCGAAAACGTCGGCCGATAACACGCGGTCACAAATCAACGGCCCGACTTCCAAACCGAAAAACTTGAAAGAACTTCGCGGGCGTTTGTCCACTATTCTGAACGCCCAACGATAAACCTGTCACAAAAGGAGCGTCGAAAATGGCGACCGAAACTTTGACAAGCCTCGCGAACGGACTGCGGCAAAACTACGGCAACGAGATCGTGATGTCTCTTGTCGATTCGTCCGGATCTCATCTCAAAAGCATCGTCCCGCCGAACTCCGTGATCGGCCGGCTGGCGGTCAACAACCGAATCTTTTTCCGAGGCATGGGGGCCGACGTGGGCGGCCGTTACGCCGCACAGTTCCCGGTCTACTACTCCGCCGGGGCGGCCGCGTCCTATGCACAAGGCGACGCGTACCCAACCGCAACCAACGTTTCGATCGCGCAAGCCCTCGCCGAATGGGCGCGATACTGGATCCCGATGGAAATGGACGGCCTCGCGATCCACGGCGCGCAAGGAAACAGCGTCGTCGGCGATCTGCCTTCGATTGCGGTTGAGTTTGAGTTGAAGCTCAAAGCCCTGTTTTCTCGTATCGAAAACGACCTCGTCAAAGCGCAAAGCGGAAACAACCTCGCCGGCGTCAAGACTTGGATGACCAACACCGGCACTTTTGAAGGGTTGAGCTTGACAAACTCATGGTGGCAACCGGCACTTAAAAACGCCGCAACCAATCAAGTCACCCGTGCAATGATTCGCGAAGTTTTCGCGCAGCTTGCACGGCAAAACGCCCGGCCCAACGAGATCTGGTGTTCCCGCACTCAATACAACTTGATCGCGGAAGTTCTCGGCGCGGATATTCAGTATATCGAAGTCGCCAGCGTTGAGGGCTTGATCCGAACCTTTACGCTTGACGGCGTACCCGTGTTCCCGATTGATTCGATGGAGCCGAGCGGAAACGCCGTCAACGACGAAGTTTGGTTTATCAACACCGATATGATGAGCTTGCACTTTCTCCCGCAAGACACCCCGCAAACCGACGTCGAGCTTGAAACCATGCCGGCCGATTTCGAAGGCTATCCGGTCGGAATCAAAGCGATCGACCCGGGCCACGACGCGGAGAGCATGATCATCAAATGCTACCCGCAACTTGTCTGCAAAAACCCAAGCCAGTTCGGCGCAATCTACGGCCTCGCGACTTCTTAAGTTGTGACCACAAAAGGAGCATGAAATGCCTGTAAATATGGTGAAAGTCGAAGCGCAAAGCGACTATGCGACCGCCGGCAAGGCTTACGTTTTGAACGTTGCTATGATGTCGATCACGGAGACAATCACTTACGCAACCGACGGCGTCGAGCTTGACCTTACCGACATCAACACGGATCTTGTCGCTGGCGACGTTCACAATATCCTTGTTGAAGTCGACGGCGCGGTCGCCGAAAGCGGCGTTGAAAACTACGTCGGGACGTGGATCTCTTCGTCTGGCAAGCTCAAACTTCAAAGTATGGCGGATCGCGACGTTCGCGACGCGGCCGGCACGGGTACAACGACCGCGACGATCGTTTCGGAAGTCGGAAACGGCGAATCAATCACGACAAACTTCAAGTTGACCGTGTTTTATGTCGAACCCGGCACTAACGCCTAACAACTGTTTTTTTTGCGTTCGGAGGTCAACAAATGCAAATTGAACAACTACAAAAGCTCGACGGTTTCGGCCTTTCCGACTATCTCCGAGCTTTGCCAGCAACCGAACACCGAAACGCTTGCGATACAATTGCGGATTTCGTGTCTTTGGAGTCGTGGTGTCAGATGGAGGAACCGTTTCAAACCTACGTCGCTTGGGCGATTGAGGGCGAGGCGGGAACCTACGGCAACGGCCGCGACTTCGAACTTGAAATCCTCGACGAGGGCGTTTCACTAATGCAAGGCTTTGATCGGCGCGGGCGGCGACGGGTTCGCATTTTCAAGAAAGGCGAAATCGTGCGCCTTCGCGCTGGCGAGGCAAAAGTCACGTTCAAAACCTACGGGTCGGTGTCATCAATGGCGAGCGAGCGCGGCAAGGTTCGCGAATCGTTCGTGATTGACGAGCCTACAAAAAAAACGCCGGCCCCGGTGGTTGAACCGAAGCGAGGCAAACGACGATGAGCAACCGAGCGGGGCAACGCGGGACGGTCGTTAGAGGCGAAAGTGATTCGCTACACTATCGCCTTATGATTGACGAGGTCGAATCCACGTTGACCGCCGCCGAGGTCGCGATCCTCGACACGAACGGAAACGAAATCGTCGCGCGTACTTCGTCGGGCGTTTCGTTTTCCGGCGCAGTCGCGACGTATACCCGGACGTGGGGCGCTTCGCTTTTTGAAATAGAGGACGGCTTTAGGGCCGTGTTTTACATGACGAGCGGGGGCCTTGAATACACGCGCCGACTGTATTTCGACGTTGTGATTCGGGCCTTTCACTCGCAACTTTCGGATCAAGACATAACCGACGTGAACCCGTATATACAAAACCTTAGCGGGCAAACCTCGCTCGCAACGTTTCGGCGGGAAGCGTGGCGGCAAATCTCCGACACGCTCCGCCAGCGTTTGCGCGACCGAGGGCGTCGCACTTGCAACCCGGGGAACGTTTTTTATCCTGAGCAATTTTTCGAGGCTCACCGGCTTTTGACGATGTCGCGTTTTTATTTCGCGACGTCGTTTTCGTCGGCGGGATCCGAGGATTGGGACAAATACGAAACCCTCCGCGAACAAGCGTTCGCGCTTATTGACCAACAACTCTCAAAGGTTGACGTCGACCTATGGCCACAGGACGGCCGTTTGGAGCCGCAGGAACGCGGCTTGAACTTTGCCGGCGTCTCGTTGGTACGATGAGCTTTCAAACGGCCTTAACGGCCCTCAAAACAGCCGTTGAAGCTACCGGCTTGACGAACACGGGCGGCGACTCCGATTCAACGTTGCTCAATTCGAGCCGGGCGCGCTTTGATGGGGCCTACCTTTTCCGCGTTGAAACCGGCGCGGCGCTTTATCAAGAGTTGAAACTTTCGCCCGAATCGTTTTCCGTTGTCGTTGCCCTCGAAATCGCGACGACGCAAGGCACGGGCGAAACCTTTCAAGCGGCGCAAGCCCGGGCGGCCTTACGTTCTCAACTGGCGGTTGAGGCTTTGATTTCGGCAAATCACAACGACGTTGTGAACATAACCCGAACCGGCACGGCGACCGTGCAGCTTGTCGACCGGCAACAAGTGACAACTCAACAATTCACACTGATCTATAGGGAGTAAGGCCCATGACCGACCGAGGCCGAAACGACCGGGCTTTTTGGAATAAAGCGATCGTGATTCAACCCGAACCCGTGATCGCCGAACCCGAGCCGCCCGAGGTCGAACCCGAACCCGAAACCGAAACCCAAACCGAAAAAGGGGTTGAATGATGGCAGGCAATTACAAACGCGCGGCGCTCGGGCTTATCGGCTTTGTTCCCGAGGTCAACCAAGGATATTCACCATTTGAACAATCCAGCAAGTCAAGCGGCAACACGACGACTAGCCTCAAAGTTGAGGTGACAAGCTCGACTTCGGATTTGTACCCGGCCGACCTCGCCGACGCGACGGCGCGCCAAAATTATTTGGCCGACTATTTCAACGGTCTTTCGGTTTATCTTCCCGACTCCGAGGAACACGCGTATATAACGGACACCGCGTACGTTGAAGCGTCAACCGAGTTGACCTTGACGATCACGCCAGCGCTTGCGGCCGCCCGTGACAGCGCGACGTTTTATATTTTCGGCCGGTTGCCCGCGACTTCGGATTTCACGATCGGAAAGGAAAACCTTTCGAGGCTCGACTTTCGGCGCGGAAGTTGGACGCCGCCGTCAAACCTCAAAGGCCTTTCCCAAGTCGAAGGGTCGCTTGAAAGCGAGATTCTCGGCCTTGAAACGGCCCTTGAAAAAACCGTTTCGCCAGTTTTGGATCGTTACTCGCATTTGTTGGCGGCAATCGGGACGCGCAGCGCACACGAGGGCGGCACGACGACAACGGGATCAACCACGACGACGATCGAACTTGACACTTCAAACGCCAACGTTTTCAGCGCCGGCGACGCGGTTTTGATCGGCGAGGAGGTCGCGTATATTACCGAAGCCGTCGAGGATGCGGCGGGCGATTCAATCGTGATTTCGCCAGCTTTGTCTTCGGCCCCGGCCTCGGGCGTTGCAGTCTACGCGGGCGAAAAGTTCACACCAGACGACACCGGGCAACTATCGTTGACCGTTGTCGAGCTTGTTGACGACCAACTTTTTGAGCACAAAGGATGCATCATCAACCTTTCGCTTGCGTCGCAGTTTTCGCAAACGTTGACCTTGACGGTTGAGGCAACCGGCGAGGATTTCGCGTTGACCGATTCGTTTTCAATTGCGGGCAACATTCCCCTTGCCTCGAAAAACACAACGCCGCCCGCGCCGATCAAGTTCGTTCAAGGTCGCGCTTTCTTCGGTACAACCGAGCTTGACGTTTCAAACGTCGATTTCAACTACAACATCGAACGCAGCGTTGTTCGCGATACTGGCGACGCCGACACGGCAAGCCAAACCGTGATCGTGACCGGGCGCGCGGCTTCGGCTGGCGTTTCGTTTCGAAACAAAGCGAAAACGTTCAAAGACACGACCGAAGCCAACGGGACGCAAAGCCGCCTTTTGCTTCAATTCGGGGCCGAGGCCGGCAACGCGATCGCAATCATAGGCAACGCGCAACCAAGCGACCCGGCAACCTACGGCGACAACGAGGGGATCTCGACGTACGACGCGACGTTCGCGTTTGTCGACGACGAGGTCGCGACGAGTTACAACAAAGCCTTTTTCTATCGTTTCTAACCTTAGACGTTCGGAGGTCAACAAATGTCAAGGTTTACTCTTAAAGCCCTTCGCATGGGGCGGATTCGTATCGTTTCAAAGTACGATCCCGCGATTGATTGGGATGCAATGAACGCGGCCGGGGTTTACTTTTCCGACCCTCCCGAGGGCGGCGAAGTGTACGACGGCCGAAAGCATACCCAAAAAGTTGAAAGCCTCGAAGGCACGACGCCGATCGTTTTTTATTGTTTGTCACCGACAACAAAGCAACGATTGACGGCGTTTGAGTTAGCCGGGATCGACGTCGATTCCCAAACCTCGGCCGTTGTCTATGTTGGCCCCGCTGGCGGGTCGGCAAAGTACAGCGCCGGGAACGGGACTCTGTTAGGATTGACCTCCGCCCAACGGAGTCTCGGCCTATTTTGCATTGTCGACGTTGACGGCGTCGAAGTGCAACGGATCAAAAACAAGTTTGGATTGCTTGAACTTGCGCCCGCGACGCTTGCCGAGCTTGCGCCCTTGGGCAACGACGGCGAACCTTGCATCGAGTTTCTTGATCCGATTCTGGAAGAGATCGGCGGGTATTTAATGGACGCCGACGAAAGCAACGCGGGAAACTGATTCAGGGACTTGAGGCGGCGTTTTTCTGGCCATTTTTGAAGGTATCGGACGGCTTGAAAAACGATTGTTCGATTTGTTCCAAGGATCCCAAGGTTGCGGAGTTGTGGGGTTGTTTGGGCGATAGTCCCGAACGCGGCGGGTTTGTTTACGAGGTAGCAGGCAAACCGACCCGCCGTTGCCCCATCTCTCTTTTTAAGCCGCCAGCGGTACAAGCGGCCCTTCAACTCTACCGGGCGTACAAGCGCGGACACTTGCCCGGCCCGGGGAATTGGGAAGATCAAAGCGCCCTGTTTTGCGAGGTTATGTTTTGTTGTGAGGGCCTCGAAGCGAGCGCCGCGAATTGGGATCTTGATCAACGTCAAAAGAAAGCCGAACGCGCCCGCAAAGCGCAAACCATGAAAGGCCGATAAAATGGCGACGACTCCGCTTCAAATCCCGATCACAGCCGACATCAAAGGCGCTCAAAACGGTTTTCGCAAACTCCAACAAACCGCAAAACGTTCGTTTTCCTCAATCACAAAAAGCGCCGCCAGTCTCGGAAACATAGTCACGGGCTTTTCGTCGGCGGTTGACCTTGCAAAAGGCGCGGTCGACGGCCTTGATCAATCTTTGAAAGCCGTAGTCAAAACCGGCCAGCAAATCGAGCGAGGAAAGTTTTTCGGCGTTACAGTTGCCGACGCGGCGCGCTTGCAAAAGCAACTCGACGGCGCGATTTCAAAGCAACAAGCGTTCGGCACGTTGATCGAATTGCAAGCGGCCGGGATAGGCAAAGACCTTGCCCCGCAAATCGCAAAGGCTTCGCGCGCGCTGGCGTTTGTTTCGGGCTTGCCTCGGTCGGAGTTGTTGCAACAACTGGCGAGCGGCGAAGTCGCCGACGACGTTTTGCAAAAGATCGGGGTGAGGTCCGGCGAGCTTGCGCTTGCAACGCAACAACGAGCGAACGCACTTGACCGCGAGTTGACGAAGTACGACAAGGTGCAAATCGCCCTCGGCCTCGTCAACAAGGGCGCGGCGCGGCTTGGAACAACGCTTGACGCGGTCGCAAGAAAAGACATTGTTTCACCGATCACAAAACTCCGAAACGCCTTCAAGGATCTTGTGTTTGGCGTTTTGCGAACAATCGCCCCACAAATCAACAAGATCATCGCAAGCGCTGGCGGGGTCGACAAAATCGTTCAAAGGATCGAAACGTTTACAAAGTCGACGTTGATTCCTGCGATCCAAAGCCTCGTCAAGCAAACAAAAAAAGCGTTGAAAGCGATCGCCGACGAAGCAAAAAAGAAAGGATCTTCTTTTTTTAGCGTGTTTCGGGACAGGATGTCGGAAGCGATCGCCGACGGGATTGTTTCAGGAATTGCAAAAGCAACCAAAACAGGCGCGAAAGGTTTGGCAAGGCTTGCAATTTCAGCGTTTACAAGCTCACAAACAATCGCAAGCGCCGACTTTGAAAGAAAACAAGAGGAAAGGCTACGAGCGGCGCGGCGACGATTACAGCAAGCGCCAACCGTTGCAAGCCCGGATCTTGTGCAACGGTTAGGGCTTCGGCCTTTGGCCCCTGTCAAGGCAACGACGAGCGGCACAAAAGGTGGCGTTCGAGGCGGCCGCCGGGGCGTTTCACGAGCGGCGCAAGAGATAGCAGCCGAGCGGGCGGCCTTGCAAAGCGAAGCGCGGGCGTTGACGCGCAACTTTCTATCAAACGCCCTTGACGCCCTTTCGAACCTCGGCGGCACGATTTCGGGCGTATTCTCAGCCCTTCGCGACTTGCCAGAGAAAGCGAAGGTTTTCTTGTCGACGCGTCGAACCCGGGCGGCCTTGTTGTCGGTTTTGAAAGTGATCGACAAACCGTTGAATCAACAACTCGCCTTGATTCGTCAAAACAAAACGTTGACCGACCAACAAAAGCAAAGCGCGGTTATTTTCGCGATACAAAGCAAGGCGGGCTTGAACGATGCAAAAGAGTTTTTGCGAAATCAAAAGGTTGTCACTTCGGAGTTGAGGGCGCAAAACTCTTTTTTGACGTCAAACGCTCAACAAGCGGCCGTTTCCAAGCTCGAAAACGACAAGATTACAGACGTACAAACAGCGCAAAGAGACCTACAAAAACAAGAGCAAGTTTTGCTTATTGAAAAAGCAAGACTAGAAAAGACAATCGCGACGGCCTCGGGCGTTCGGCTTGTTGAGGCCCGGGCCTTGTTGACGATTACAAACAACCAATTGACGAGGACGGCGAAGTTTTCGGCCGAGTATCAGCGGCAAAACGAACTCCAAAACGTAGCGATTCAACTGCAAAAAACCCTCGCCAGCCTCGAACGCGAACAAGAGATCAAACGAGCGGCGGCTTTGTCGAAGCGGATCCAGCAAAACGCCGACCTTGAAAAGCGAACAACGCAAGCGGCACTTTTGACTGCGCGCGGGCTTTCGGCGCTTGCCCAAGTCGAGCAACAAAGGATCGCCGCAAAGCGGGCTATTTTGGACATTGATCAAAAGATCCTAGCAACCAACCAAGAAATCGAAAGGACGGCCTTGAAAGCGGGCGCAGACGCCTTGAAAGGCAACCTAGAGGCAAGCGCGGCGGCACAAAAACGCGTTGAAGCGTTGCAAGTGCAAAAAAAGGCCCTTGTTGATCAACGCAACATTCAAAAGAAAGTCGGGGCGCAGCTTGTCGAAAACGCGCAACGTGCCACGACTTTCGCGGGCGGTTTGCGTCAATCGTTTGCCGACGCCGAGGCAACGGGCCGCAACTTCTCAAACGCCCTTGGGCAACAACTCGGCGGGCTGGCAAAGTCGGCGATCCAATTCGCGACCGACTCACTAGTCAGACTCGGCGAGGGCCTCGGGCAACTTGCGCAAGGGTTGAAAGGCTTCGACTTTGGGGCAGACTTTAGAAAGCGCGCGCTTTCGTTTTTGTCGGATCTAGCCGTGCAACTTGGATCGTTTTTCATCATGTCGGGAACCGGCTTATTGCTTACAGGTACTCCCGACGGGGTCGTCCGCGGTGGCGCTCTAATCGGTATCGGGGCGGCCCTTGCAACTGGCGGCGGGTTTGCCAAGGCTTTCGCCGGCGGGTCGGGTTCGAGTGCGTCAACGGCCGGGATCAACGCCCTACGTTCGACGCCAAGCGCCGCGCCGACCCGGCAAGCCGAAACAACCACGCAAGAGACTTATATTTTGTTCAATCGCGCGCCTTGGTCGTTGGGTACGCCGGAACAAGAGTTTCGCCAATTCAAACAATGGCAACAAAGCAACGCGCGAACCGTGGGGGCTAGGTGATGGGGCTAGGAAATCCGCCCGCGTTTGTCGGGAAAATCACGATCGACTCGACCAACAACGAGGTTTATTTTTCGGAGCAAACGAGCGGCGCGAACACGGCAACGCTTGGTTTCGGCGAATACTACCCCGACGAATTGGCGACGAGTTTGTCAAGCGCTATGACTTCGGCCTCGGTCGCCGGCAACGCGTACTCCGTGACCTTTGCCGTTGCAACCGGAAAATACACGGTCGAGCGAACAAGCGGATCCGAAAACTTCGCGATCGACCCGCGCACGTCGCAAGCGGGCAACATTTGGATCGGCGGCACTCAGGACACAAGCGGCAACACTTGGGCGGTTGAACAATACGGGCCAAACTTTTTGGGTTGGGCGGCGGCCTCGTCGTTGACGGCCTATGCGGCAAGCCATACAAGCCCGGCGGTCGCGGGCGTGGTTTGGTTTCCTTCGCAACCGGCGCAAGACGACGACGGCGGGATCGACGACGCGACGATCGTGCAAGCCGTCGCAATCGACGGGACGGTCGAAACCTACGATTTCACCGGGTGGACCACGTCAAACACGGCTTCGCAATTTCCGCGCTTTTTGGGCAAAAATCAGGTTCGGCGCTGGCGGTTTCGCTATATAACGCAAGCCAGCCGGGATCAATACGTCCAATTTTGGGGGCCGTGGGCAAAGACTGGCGGCGCGTTTCGCTTCTATCCCGATTACTCCGACGATTCGGTTTCGTATCAATACAAGTTGACGCTTGAAAGTTGCCAGCGGCGCACGTTTAGCGAGCGAACCGTGCAAGGCTACCCGTACTATTCCGGCGAACTCGTCGCAAGGGGCGCATAATGACGGCGCGAAACTATGGCTTGTTGATTGACATTTTCGGATCTGACTTTGCGCTTGTATCGCACGAACGGATCGTCGGCGCGCAAGCCTACGCTATCAACAATCAAACTCTTGTTCGGATTGCAACGCCGATCCCGTCGGGCTTGACGGTTGGGGTTGACCCGTACACGAGCAAAACGGATCTTGGAGGTACAAGCGTACAACTGACGCGCGCGCCCGAACTTTTCAACGCGCAAAAAACAAGCCCGATTTCGCCCTTGTTGGCGGGTATTTCGTCGAGTGCGTCAACGCTTCGCGTCGCTTCGGCGGGCGTGTACACGATCCCGGGCTACCTTTGGATCGAACGTGAGGCGGTCTACGCGACCGGGTCAACCGCTGGCGTCGGTTATGACGACATTTCAATCAACCGGGCGCAACTCGGCACGACGGCGGCCGCGCATTCGGTCGGCTTTAACGTGTACGGGTTCAACCCGTTTTTGCTTGGTCGCAAGGTTGAACTCAAATGGGTTAAGCTCGACGACTACGCCGACACGGTGCGCCGCTTTGTTGGGTACATCGAAAACGCCGAGCAAAACGCGGGCGGCGTGAAACTCTCGATTGTATCGGGGCAACAACGGATCAACGATTCGCAGGCCTTCGGCGGCGACTTCGCAAGCGGGGTTTTGCGTTCGGATATGTTGTACCCGGGCGGGCAAGGCGCACTACCGCCGGGCGTTTCGACTTCGGCCGAAGAGTTTGTTTTAAGGTTGAAAGACAAGGAAACGCCGTTCCCGGCGCACGGGTACAGGGGCGGGGCGGCTTTTCCGGGTTTCTTGCGAATCAACAACGAGTTGATCCGGTATCAATTCACCCAACACCCGCTTTTTGAGTTTGAGGTTTCGAGCGTATCTGGCCAAACGTTGACCTTGTCGCAAACGGTCGACGCGCAAGGCGACGGCCGGTTTGTTGAGGTTGGCGATTTGCTCGACCTCGAAGACAGCGCCGGCGACCTTTTGAGCGGCGGCGAGGGCTTGCAAGTCGTCGCCAAAACAACGCCGACAAGCCGAACGGGTACGTTTACGATTACGCACAACGGATCGTTGACGGTTTCGGCTGGCGATGTTGTCGTCGGTCGTTATCAACAACTGATCCGGGATCCTCACCAGATCCGCGCGTTTGATTTTTCACAAGCGCAAACGCACGAACAAAACGCCGAAGTTTCGGAGGTTAGGCGCTGGCAAGGTGACGCGCTTTTGATGTTGCGGCAGGTTCTCTACTCGTTGAACGGCGACGGTACAAACGGCCCCGGGTCGGGCCTTTACGACGTTTTGCCCTATCCTTGGGGCCTTGGTTTCACTTCGGCGGAGGTTGACGACGCCAGCCTTGACGCCCTCGCGCCGTTCTCTTCGAATCGCCGGTATTACATAGACAAGCCGATCGCGGTCGCCGAGCTTGTAGAACGTTTGTCGGTCGCGCTCAATTGCTATCTCGTGTTTTGTGAGGATGGGCTTTTGAGGGCAACGAGTCGCGGCGACGTGTACCCGTTGACGACGGCAAACCATACCGTCGGATCCGCGCAGCTTGTTCGCGACGACTTGCCGGCCATGCCGATCGATTTGTCTTTGGTCAAAAACGCGGCGCGAATAGAAACCGATTACAACCTCGACGGCGTCGCGGCGCGGGCCTTTAATCTTATCGAGCGCGAATCGGTCGCAATGCACGGGCGGCTTGACCTCAAACTTGACGATCCCGGGTTGACGCAAAGCGGCGGGGTTGCCGTTGTGATTCCGTTGCTTGTTTCGCTTTTGAAAGCCCGTTCCCGGCCCTTGGCGCGCTTTTCCTGTCAAGTTCTACTCTCGCCCTCGACCGTGTACCGTCCCGGGCAAATCGTGGCCTTTACGTTGCCCTATTTCGCAAACCTTGAAGGCGGGCAAGGTTACACCGGGGCCTATTTTGAGATCCTACGCGCCGCGCCGGTGGATCAAAACGGAGTTGTTGAGCTTGAACTTTTGCAGAAACGGCAAGCCGCCGACCTCGGCCGGGTTTGCTTTTCGGCTATCGTCGCCAGCGTCGCGGGGTCGGTTTTGACGCTCGAACCCGCGTCAACTTCGCACTTTTCGCCGACGGATCCCGACATAACGCCCGCAAACGGCGACGGCGTCGACGATGTCGAATGGTTTTTGGAAGATGACCCGATCACGGTTTGGGATGTTTCGAGCTTGGGCGGTACAATCAACACGCACGACGCAACGATCGCCGCAATCAACACGGGCGCGCGCGAAATCGAACTTTCGTCAACGCCGGGCGCTTGGACGATCGCGGCCGGCGACGTCGTGCGGCTCGACCGCTGGCAGGATGTCGGCGCGGGCGCGACCGCTGGCGAGCGTCAAGGCGTGTACTTAGCCGCCGCCGACGCGGCAACCGAAAAACTCGGAACAAGCGACGATCCGAACCGGTGGGGGTTGTAATGGCGATCACGTCACTATTTCAAAAGCTAGCCTTTGACGCGGTCGAGGTCGGCGACGCTATAACCGAAACATGGTTAACCCGTGTTTTTCAGGCCGTCAACGCGCTTTATGAGGCCGCCAGCGACGACGCGGCCGTCGGCAAGGCGTCGGGTTCGCAACTTTGGGAGGGACACGACCACGGCCCCGGCGGAGGCCCTGCAATGCAACGGGGCCTTTTGTATGCCCTCGACGGCGGATCGTCGGCGTTGTTCTCGTTGGCGTTGACCGCGAAAACCCCGCAAGACATGACCTACGACGCGTGGGCCACGATCCCGGGTTATTTTGGCGACGTGGGGCGCTACTTTGTATCTCCGCGCGTTTCGGGGCCGGTCGAAGTTTGGTTGTGTTATGATTGCGTTAGCTCGGATATAACGATCCGCCCGCGCGAGGCCGCCGCTTCGGTTGTTGCGACAACCCGGGGCGTCGGTTCGTTGCGCGAGTATACGTTGCCGAACTCAACCGACGACGTTGAAAGCCCAACGTACCAATGGATCAAGATGTCCTTTCCCTGTTTTCCGGGCGAAACGAACGGGTTTCAAGCGACCCTCGAAGCCGAAACCGACGCGACGTTTCAAGTCTACAGCGTCGCGATCGCCGAAGTTGAGGGCTTGACCGTACCGCTGGCGGGGGTTGTGTTGTGAGTATCTACCGGTGGTTTTCTTCCCTAGTAAACGAAATGACGGCCGCGAATCAATGGATTGACGCCGAGGTTTTGTTTCGTGCGACCTCGTCGGCGAATGCGCTTTTCGAGTTCATTCTTGACAAGGCCGCGCCGGGCGCGACTTCGCAAGCGATACAAGGCCACGATCACACCGCGACGCAAGGCGGGCGCGTGGTTGCGCGCGGGTCGTTGTATTCGGGCGGAGCGGGCAAAAATCAGTTTTTGAAGTTTGTAGGCCCCGGCTCGGGCGTTTGGGGCAACGCTGACAACGCGAACACGTCAAGCCGCCAGCGGTCGACGACGTTTTGGGCGTATTCGAGCGCGACAACGTCGGGATCCTCGTCGCCGTACACGAACCCGGTCGCGTGGTGTTCGCTTCGCTTCCAATACGAAACGCACGGCACGGCACGCGTGATTTCGGCAAGGTTGCAAAACAACACGACCTCAAAAACGTCGGACGTTGTCACGTTCAACATCCCCGGATCAACGGGTATTATTTCGGCCTCGCCGGCGTTGCTTTTGACCGAAGTTCCGATTTCGTCGGGCTGGAACGAATACACGCTTGAATTGATGAGCGATCACGATTCGCCGACCGTGTACACGTCGCATATTTGTCTTTTTGAGGCCGCCGACGTCGACGGTTGCTTTGAATCTAGCACGGGCGTTTCGCCCCTTGGGGGCGCGTGATGGGTTACGTTACAAGCGGTTGGCAAGCGATCAAGTGGAGTTTGTATCAGATCGGGCGGCCGGGTCGGTTTGTTTTGGCGTCGTCGTTGTTTCACAACGTCAACGGATTGTTTGAGGCTTTGACCGGGTCGCCAGCGCCGGGGGCGGGCGCTCAAACGGTCGCAGGTCACGATCACAGCTTGCAAGGCGGGCGGCCTATTTTCCGATCGTTTGTCGGCGGGTTCGATACTGGCGAAACGGTCGGATACTTACTAAGCGACGCCGGCGCGGTTGCGACGCCAGTTTCGTTGACCGACAAAAGCCCGGCCTTTCGGGCGTATGTCAACCCGGCGATCACGGATCAACTTGCGGGGCCTCCGACCCTCGAGGCGAAAGCCTTTGTCGTTATGACGAACAACTCCGGCACGTCGAGCGATTTCAAGTTTGTTTTGCGCAACGTCGAGGGCGGTAGCAATTCAACGACGACGACGGAAACGGTCGCGTCGGGCGTTACGTCTTCGAAGTGGATCACGATTGCAGGGATCCCGGTTGCGTCGGGCGGCTGGCAAGGGTACGATTTGCTTGCAGGTTGGACGGGCGCGGGCGGCGTCGTCAACGTTACGGCTTGCATACTGGCGGAAACAAGCGGCACGGTCGCGGCTAGCACGGGGGCAAAATATGACAGCGCAAGCGCAACCACTCGACCTTGACGAAACGATCCACGAAATAGACCGCGCAACGGCGGAGTTTTGCGCGTACCTTGAAAGCCAAAACGAAACGCTTGAAGCGCTGGCGAGGGCGTCAAGCGACGTTTGGGAAGCGAGCGGCGAAAGTGCGGATTGAATGGGTTCGCATGGTCGCGGAACAACTGAAACAAAACGCCCGAAAACAGGCGCAAACCGAGGAACAAATCGTGGACATACGCGACCGAATCACGCGGGTTGAATCGGATCTTGCGCACTTGCGCGAGGCAACCCGCCAACAAGAAACAACGCTTGCGCGGATTGCGGAGGCCGCCAGCCCCACGCAACTCAAAGAACTTGTCGCGCAAGTTGCCAAACACGAACAAACGTTGACCCGGATCATGGTTGCGGCGGTCGTTGCTCAACTGTTCCTAGGCCCGGTGATTGCGGGGCTTGTTTCGTTGTATATGGCCCCAAAACCGGCCCCGGCGGCCGCAAAAGTTGAAAAGGGGAAACAATGAAAAACGCACTTGTTGAGCTTTTCTCGGACGTTGACGGCCTTTCCCCGTCGGAAGTGATGGGATTTGTCGCCGGCGTCGCCGGGCTTGTGTTGGCGTTTTTAAACAACGGACAAAGCGCAACGGTTTTGACGTTTTCGGCGGGTTGTTTCGGCGTCAACAAAGCGGCAAGCGCGGCGGTCAAAACGTCGCAAGCTAAAGCCGTTCAAGCTGCGATTGCGGGGCCGCCAGCCGACAAAAAACCCGCGCCGCTACAAAAAGGAGGGCCGCCGGTTTGACCTCGAAAGCATGGTTGATAGTTGCGATCGTTTTGGTTGTCGTTGGCGTCGTTGTTGGCGGAGTTTACGCGGGATTGATTGCGTCGGCGCTTGGCGGGGCGGCCGTGACCCGCGCGCGTCGCGAGGAACGGGAACAAATCAAAGAACAAGAAACGATCGAAGCCAAAAAGCAAAAACGAATTGAACAAATCAACCGGGATCTGAAAATGGAGGCGCGGGTTATGCAACACCGCACAACGGCCGAACTCAAAGCGCAAGTTCTCGACGACGCAAACGAGATCCTCGGCGGCGGTCGACGATGAGGGCGGCCGCGTTTTTGTGTTGTTGGTTGGCTTGTTTTCCGGCGTTTGCTGGCGGCGTTACGTTGACCCGGGCGGAGTTGTTGAAAATCGGAAAGGCGCTCAAAACGTGCAAAGCTCGGCAACGTCAACACAAAGTCGAGCTTGACGCCTTGCGCGCGTCGTTTGCGGCAAAGATCAAACACGAACGGAAAGTCGCAAAGGCGACGAGGGCGAACCCGCTTTCGGGCGTGTTGTGGTTTACGCTCGGCGCGGTTTCGGCGGGCGTTGTCGTGGGTTTGGTCGTGTACAACGTCAACCGGTCAACGGTTGCGAAAGGCGGCAACTAGACGCCGCAAAAAAGGCCCTTGCGCTTTGATGTCGGCCCGCATTCTGGCGAGGTCGCCCCGGCCCTGCAAAACCCGCAAATACTCGGGGTTTTGCGTGTCTTTTTCCCAAACGCACTTTATCCATAAAATCGCGTTGTAACAGTATTCCGGATCGTAGTCGCCGAGGATCTCGACGTGTTCGGCGTGGGTTTCGGGATCCATTGCCCAAACGGCCGCCCAAAAAAGTTCGACGTTCATTTTTCGCCCCGGCTTTTTCTAAGTGCCTCGTACGCCCTCGCCTTCGCGTTTCGACAAGCAAAACACGATCCGGTGATGTGCTTTTTTCCGCGCCGAACGCAAACCGGGAAGTTGTCGAGGCTCAAAACCTCGCCGCAATGGTTGCACTCTTTGGCCCAAGGGCCGGCCATTAAGGCCTTGGCGCGTTCGTTCCAAGGGATTTCAGGAAACCGGGCGTCGAGATCCGCCAGCGTTTGCCGGGTCGTTTTGTTGAGCGATTTGATCGGGCGGAGGCGACAACGCGACGATTCAAGGATCCCGGTTGCGACGGCTTCGGCTTTGCATTCGTGATGCAACACGGCCCACCGGCCGACGTCGCGGCTTTCGAGGTTGCGCCAAAAGTAAAGTTCGCCGGCTTCGCCGCAAACTTCGCAAACTTTTTGCGCGAGGATCTCGGCGTCTTGGATCGCTTTGTTGGCGTAGTAACGGCGGCGCAAAGCGTTCTTTTGCCCGTGCCCGATGCAAGTCTTGCAATGCGACCGAAACGACGTTTTATTCGCGTTGCGCTTGTTGTGTTGATAAAACTCCGCCAGCGGCTTGATCTTGCCGCAACCGGTACAAAAACGCTCGCCTTGCGCGACGTGTTCGGCCGCCGCTGCCGTCAATTCGTATTTTTTCATGGTCTGACCTCCAACCATTGATCAACGTACATTTCGCAATCGAGGAACCGTTGCCCGTGCCACTCCAACGAGGCAACGAACGCCGCTTGGAACTCTTGCTTGTGTTTCAAAAGCTCCCGGTTTCGGTCGAGCCATTGCTTTTGAGTCGCGCCGATCTCAAAGATTGCGTCGAAAAGCGCCTTGCGAGCCTCAGCAAGCGCCCTTTGCTTGTCGTCATAGGGAAAGGCCCGTTTTCCAACGCAAACGACGAAAATGGGGCAAAAGCGGCCGTTTTCGGTTGGCGTGATGTCGGAAAACAAAACGTCGAACATCAACAACCATTCGCGTTCGGTCAGTTTCATTTTGTCACCTCGCAGCGAATCACGATTCGGTCGGCGGTTTCCCATTCAAAAAACAGGTCGAAGCCCGGGTAGTTTTCGACCCGGCGAAACAACGGCCCGACTTTGCGTTCGGCGTCGAGGATGAGGCCGAGGATCGCCCACGCGCAAGAAACTTTTTTGTAGTCGGAAAAGCCCTTGAAAACGATCGTCGTGCTCATTTCAAAACCTCCTTTTTTCTTATTCGGCTTGTCCAAGGAATCAAGCGGGCGTCCTTAGCCTCGAATTGGCAAACGTGATGCAAGACCAACCAAAACGCGAACTCGTTGTCTTGCGTGTTGCCGGCGTTGATACATCGGTAAAAGTACGCCGCGCCGGGCTTGCCGCAAATGTCGCATTCGTCTTGAGCAAGGATCTCGGCCTCGTTTTCGGCCTTGCGCTCGGCGTAGCTTTTGCGCTGGCGGGCTTTGTTCTCTTCGTGGTTAGAGTACCAAGCCGCCCGGGCGCGGGCTTTGTTTTTTTCGTGGTGTTTGTAGTAGGAACGGCGATCGTTTTCGGCGCGTTGCTCGGTCGTTGTGTTTGGTTTGTAGGTATTCGAACAAGGCCGACAATACGACGCGAAGCGTTTGGCTTTTTGCGGAGTAAGAAACAAATAGAACTCTTCAACGTCTTTGGTTTTTCCGCATTTGCGGCAACGTTTGACGCCGGCCGTGCGTTCAGCTTGCGCGCTTTTTGTCCAACGACACGATGGAAACCGCCGATCGAACTCTTCGATTGTTTGTCTTTTTTTCATTGGTTGAACCCTTCTACAAAACGCCCGAATTGCGGTTGAAACGTGAGGTTGATTGTCCCGGTCGGGCCGTTGCGTTGTTTCGCGACTATGATTTCGGCCTCGTGCGGCCGCTGGCGGTCGGAGTCTTCGCCGTTGTAGACACAATCACGATAAACAAAAAGAATCTTGTCGGCGTCTTGTTCAACCGCTCCGGATTCGCGCAAATCCGAAGGCAAGGGCCGCTTGTCGCGGCGCTTTTCAACGTCGCGGTTGAGTTGTGAAAGAATGAAAACCGGGGCCTTGTTCGCCCGCGCCCATTCTTTGCAGGCTTTACTCATCGCCGTCACTTGCAACTGGCGATTTTCGAAAGCGTCGCTTCGAGTCATGCCGGGTACAAGCTGCAGGTAGTCGATCACCGGGATCCGGCCTTTGCTCCGTTGCAACATTTCCGAAAGCGTGAGAGATCCGCGATCTTCGAGGCGGAGATCCATTGATGCGTCAAACATATCGACGGCCGCTTGCCAGCGTTTGAGGGCCTCGGTCGGTTGTAGAATGTGATGATTTGGGATGTCGCAAAGGATAGACAAACAACGGTCGAGAACTTCGCCCGCGCCCATTTCCATGCTGTAGAAGTCGACGCCGCGTTGAAACGACAACGCGATCGCGAGGCAAAGCGCGAGGGCCGTTTTGCCCATCCCGGGCCGCGCCGCAATCACAACAAGTTCGCCGTCGCGAAACCCGCCTTGAATGATTTGGTTGATCGCCGTCCAAGTCGTTTTGAGGACGTGCTTTTGAGGGATCCCGATCCCGTCAATCAGGGCTTGAAAGCGGGCTTTGAGTCGGTCGGCGAATGGTTCAACGTCGACGTTTTCGGTTGTCGGGAGGCCCGCGATCAACTCGGCCATTTGTTCGGGCGTTGCGCCCGTCGCCAGCGCGCCCGACATAAGGCGACGCCGCGCGAGGCCGGCGAGGTAATGCACGGTCACTTCGAGATCCGCGCGGGTTTTGCCCGCTACTTCCCACTGGTTGAGGATGTCGAGGGCTTGGATCAAAAAACGGTCGAAGTTGTCGGGCGGGTTCGGCCTTTCCATGATTGAAACCGGGTCGGTCAACCCGTCGACAGCGATCGCTTGCCAAACGAAGCGCGCGGCCTCACTGGCGAACAAATCCGCGCCGAACGTTCCCATCGTACCGAATACGGTTTCACGGTGCGCTGGCGATAGCATAGCGGCCGCGACTTGCATTTCGTGGATCGGGCTTGCATCGTTGCCCGTGGTTGTGGTATTTTTCATTCGATCCTCTTTCCGAGTGTGGTCAAATCAAAACGGCAACCCTTCGAGGGCGGCGGGCTTCCTCTCCGTTGTGTCGCCGCCCTTGTTGGTTTGTTGTAATGGTATCACGTTTTTCGGTTGCTTCTTTTCTTTCTTGTCGAACTTCGGCCGGATCCCCCACCGGCTTCGACGTTTCCCTTTTTTCGTCAAAACAACGATCGCGCCGATACTGGCGAGCCGCTCAAAACTCGCGCGGAGTTGTCGCTCAGTGATCCGCAGTTGGTCGGCGGTCGCGGCCCGGGCGGCGCTATAGACGCCGGCCCGATCACTCTGCCACGACAACCATGACCAAACGCCAAGGTCGAGGGCCGTGATCTTGCCCTCGTCAAGCGCCCGCATGATTTCGGCGATCATGCGTCGCCAGCAAACGCGCGCGCGTATTCGAGATGATTGACGAAGGGATCGCTTTGCTTCGGTACGCTCGACAACGCCGGGCCTTTGTAGGGTTGCAAGGCGTCAATCATGCGTCGCAAAGAGACCGGGTGGATCTCTTTGTGCGAGCTTGCGCCGATTTTCGTCTTGATCGCGCCGTCGCTGGCGGCTTTGTCAAATCCGGATTCGCGCAGCTTCGCGAAGTACGCTTTGAGAAGTTTGGCTTTCTCTTTTTCCTCGGCCTCGGCGGCGGCAGCCATTCGTTCCCGATGTCGCTCGTTGAAGACCTCGCGCAAGGCGTCGCGCGTTTTCTTGTCGACGGCGCGGTTTGCTTTGATGTCGCGGCCAATTTGATCAAGGCGCTCGTGATCGTTGGCGAGTTTGATTTGCTTCGTGTAGTAGTCGAAATAGTTGATTTCGGGCTTGGATCGGGTATCGGGTCGGGCTTGGGTTGTTTCGGCTCGTTTTGGGCCGTTTGCGGGCCGCGAAAGGCCGCTTTCTTCGAATAGTGGTAACTCGATTTCGAGGGCAAGGCGCAAAGCGCGCCCGGTTGCCCTCGTGCAAGCGTGACCGAGGAGGGCGTGGTTGCCGCCGCGCTTGCCTACTGGCGAGCCGGCGCTTGATCCGTATTCCACAAACAAACGATCGCCCGGCATCACGACTTCGCAACGGAAATAGAAAACGCCTTTTGCGGGGTCACACCACTCGTTGACCGGCTGGCAGACAATCGACACGACGCCGGCGCGTTGCGCGAGGACGCGAAGCCCGGCGACCGTTACATATAGCTTGCCCGAAAGGTTGACGACGTGGCCCATTTGCTCCGAAAGGCCGAGCTTTTCGGTATACTGGCGAGGGTTCATTTTCATTTTGTGTTCTCCGTTGTGTTTTGTTGTCAATCGAGGTTGATCAAGGTTTTCCATGCAAGTTCAACCACAGCTGGAACCTGTCCGTTTCCAGCTGCTTTGATCCTGTCCAGTCTATGGGCCACCCCATTAGATACTCGTAAAAAGTCGGATCTAGATTCCCAAACTTGCCGCCGCTGTAGTGTTTCCCGTGTTTTTTGAAGTGTTCTTTGTGTTGTTTTGTTCTCCAAGGGGGCAAATTTTTGTTTGTGCATATGGTCCCGCTTGTCATGATCATCGCTTCTAAAAAAGAAATTTGACCATTGTCTACTTTTTTTCTCAACTGTATCATATGGCCTTGATTGTACAGTCCTTGTGCGCATGGTGTGGGCCAAAATCCAGATCCGTTTTCTAACGTGCGGAGCGCCGGCGTTGTTCGCCCCCACAACACCCCATCGCGCGTCATACCCCATTGCGGCAAGGTCAGCGATGACGACGTCAAGACCTCGGCAAACAAGCAACGGTGAGTTTTCCACGAACACGAATCGCGGTCGAACTTCGCCGACAATTCGCGCCATTTCCCGCCATAGTCCAGATCTGGATCCGGCAAGCCCGGCCCCTCTTCCGGCGCTTGATATGTCTTGACAGGGAAACCCGCCCGAAACGACGTCAACAAGGCCTCGCCACGGTCGGCCGTCAAAGGTGCATACGTCAGACCAGATCGGGAACGGTTCAAGGTGTCCTTCGTTTTGTCGCCGAACAAGTATGCCTCGGGCGTACTCTTCGATTTCGACGGCGCAAACGGTTCGCCAGCCGAGCAACTTTCCGCCGAGGATTCCACCGCCGCCCCCGGCAAAAAGCGCGAGCTCTTGGAGGCCTTCAACATCGCTTTTGAGATTGTCCACACTGTTTTCTCCGTTGTGTTGTTGGTTGTCACCAATTGGGGAAACGATACGCGATTTCTCCCGCCGACGCGCGAAAATAGGAAATGTCGGCTTTGCCTTCTTTTTTCAGTTTGTAGTATGCCTTATTTGCGAGGCTGGCGGGATCCCACACTTCCGGCTCATCTGACCAAGCCAGTCGGTATTTTGGAAACCTGTTTCGGTAGCCGGGTTGAACACAACGCAAGTCTTCCTTTGTTTCGTTGATCTCTTTTTTCATTGCTTGTTCTCCGTTGTTGTTGGGGCGTGATTGCATCCCGGACGCGCTGGCGGCGCGTTTCGGCCCCCGCCGGGGCCTCATTAGCGGGTTAGTTTTTACTCAAACCAGTGACAAGTGTTCGGG
>Ga0208644_1000632_pt1 | contig 31042 bp, 22 predicted proteins | sample VirMetDEL_Nov_18_FD_184517 | JGI IMG/M metagenome (GOLD analysis project Ga0208644, IMG submission 184517) | Aqueous microbial communities from the Delaware River and Bay under freshwater to marine salinity gradient to study organic matter... | ecosystem: Environmental > Aquatic > Marine >...
CGGGTAATGCTGGCTATAGTGGGATAGTAAACTTCCCAGGAAATCCTCCAGGACAACAGAACTTGGAATATTTGCATGGAATTCTCATAAATGTTTTCTAACTTTGCGTATATTTGCGATATGATTAACATTCAAGACGTAACAGTGCCAACAAAGGGCGTTGGAAAATACTTCCAAATTACTGCTCTTAATTTTGTGGTAAGCCCCACCAGTGGCATTCAGACATACTGGCAAGTATTCTCTGAAAACGAAGATGAAGAAGGAAACAAAACTCCAGGCGCTATGTTGATTGACGGCAACTTGCCAATGGATCAAGACACCTATGATTCATGGGGTACAAATGACGATGTAATTGTCGATTGGGCGTTACAAGAACTAGGATTCACCAAAGCATAATAATATGAAATTAAAAGAAAATCAAATCGAAAAGTTGAAGGAGTTTCAACAAAAAAGCAGCCAATTGAGTTTTGAGATTGGCGAGCTAACTCGTCAGCAGTGGAACATTGAAATGATGATTCAAAAAGGAAAAGAGCTTATTGACGAATTGTCAAAAGAGCAAGATTCTTTCCTAAGAGAGATTGAGGAAGAGTACGGAAAGGGATCCATCAACATGGAGAATTTCGAATTCACACCTCAAGAAGGCTGATAGTCAGCGACTTACTCTATGAGACGGGCCTCCAGAAAATGTCATCTGGGGGCCTTATATTTGTAGGGTGAAATTACCGGTATCATTTTCAGAATTCTCAAAGGACCCATCTAAGGCCGTGACGTACCTTATGATATTTGCGGTTATATTCTTGTACGTCAGAATGGAGAACCAAGACAAGTCGATAAACACTGGATGTGAGGGTAGACTTGAAAGATGCGAACGCAAACTAGACCAGTTCTCTGGCATGCTGAAAACACAGGACTCGATTTCATCTGCTCTTAGGTCAGAGCTGAATGTTTACAAAAAAATGGGAGTAATCAAATAATGAAACAAGTCATCATACTTTCTACGCTTATAGCAGCTGCTACACCTACTGCTCCAGAGTTGAACTCTGTTGATCCATACAAAAAATACGAGATGCAGCTTGATCACGCACAGGCAAATATCGAAATGACCAAAGCGGCTATTGAGGAGGTCAAAGTAATGAACGAGACCATGATCGAACAGGTTGCCGAACAGATGGACAGCATTAAAAAGGAAGCAGAAGAGATGCACGAGACAATGGAGCTAATGAGCGTTGTTCTTGAGGCCAACAACATTGAGGTTCCAGCGAGCTATGAAGAATGGTATGAAGACTCAGTTCGTCAGGCAAACATGTTAATGATAAACAAGAAATGAAAAAGTTCATAAAAGAAATGTTCTCTAGCAAGGAAGGAGAAATCTCACACAAACGAATCCTTGGGTCAATCGGTTTTTTGGCTCTGGTTTTCACTATGGTCGCTAATTCTTTTTCCCCTGCTGATATTGCACCTAGTCCTGAGCTGGTGAGTGCTGTTGAGTATTTGGTTATGTCAACTGTATTTGGCTCTGTGTTAGAAAAATTCGCAAAGAATGGCTGATAAGAGCAAGATGAAGTGCAACTCGCCTAGGCCCAGCGATAGGCCAGGCAAGAAGAAGATGGTCAAGGCGTGTGCTAACGGCCAGGAGAAGCTTATCCACTTTGGTGCCGATGGGTATGGCCACAACTATAGCGCAGCTGCCCGTAAGAGCTTCAAGGCTCGACACAACTGCTCGTCTGCCACAAACAAACTCACGGCTAGATACTGGGCGTGTAAAAACTTGTGGGCAGGTCCAGGAGGATCAACCAAAAGCAACCCGAAGGGACGCAAAGGGAAGTACTAATGAGGCTCATTCAATCAATTCTAATCGCACTCTTACTTACCTCTTGCTCTGCCCAGTGGCATATTAAAAGAGCAATAAAGAAAGATCCATCAATACTACAAGACAGTGTAGTGTTTGATACGGTCATTGTCGTGGAGCCACACGAGATACACGATACATTTACGACCACAGAATACGACACTATCACGCTTGAGGACTCGTTTGTATATACGCAGGTAATACGCGAGAAAGACGTACTGAGAGTATACACAAAGTGCAAGGCAGATACGATTCGTATAACAAAGAAACTACCACCACAAATCAAGTACATAGAGAAAAAGTCACTACTAAAAAAAACATTTGACTATTTTGTAGTAATTTTGTCTCTTATATTATTAATTCGAATCACATGGAACTTATCAGGAAGGTATCGGTAGGATCTGACTACAAGAACGCCATGCACTACATTGTGCAACAAGACGTTCTTAGTGGCAACGGAAAGATCCACTTGATCTCTAGAAACAAGTCTGGAGAGATAGAAATCTGGATAGAAAACACAAGCAGCGAAATTATGCTGTGGAAATCATTTGGCGCAAACATGCCGATCTCAATTGAGTTCAACATAGACTTCTAATGAGATCTCCGTTCTACTTCATTGTAGAACCACTAGACGGCAAGACTTACGACAACACTAGGAAGTTCGGAGACGTTGACTTTGTAATAAGCACATCTCAGGAGGACCACACAGTAACTCAACGACATGCCGTGGTGGTTGCTACTCCATCTGGATACGATGGACCAATAAAAGATGGCGATATAGTAATCGTGCATCACAATGTATTTAGAAAGTATTATGACATGAAGGGACGAGAGAAAGACTCGTTCTCGCTACTGAGGCCAGGGACATACTTCTTGGATGATATGCAGTTATATGCGTATAAGCAGGATGGCAAGTGGAACTCAATTGGCCAATACAATTTCCTTAGGCCAGTAGAGAAGGTCCATGAAGGGTTTCAGTTTGATACGGATAAGTACATACAGCAGGTCGGAGAGATGGTGATTCCAAGTAAGCACATGTCAGACATTGGCATCGTAGAGTCTACGAGGGTTGGCTTCAAACAAGACAGCGAGTACGAGTTTCGAATCGACGATGAAATATTGTATCGAGTGGCGGACAATAGAATTGTAATTAACTATGACATCTAAAGAATTTAAAATAGAAATCATCAAGGCTGGAGAGGCTGCAGTAAAAGAGCTGATAAAAGTGGCAAGAGATCCTATCTTTGGGAAACAACTAGAAGGTGACCTAAGTGCGGATAGACTCAAGAATGCTGCAGCGGCAAAGAAGCTTGCAATCATGGATGCGTTTGAGATCCTTGGAAGGATCGATGAAGAGAAGAACGCAATCGAAGCTGCGGAGAAGGGAGTTGATCCAAAGACGGCGAAAGTGAATTCAAACAAGGGATTTGCAGAAAGATTTAGCAAATGAGAGATTCATTGTACACGATCGAAGAGTTTAGTCCAAAAGACAAGAAACAGAAGTTTGAGTACGGATATAACTCCGAGCATGACTTTGTTGTCATATCCAAGGACGGGACAGTCGGAGAGGTGTACAACATAAACGGCCTAAGGATAGCTCTACCAAAGGCACCTAAAAATTTGCCAGTCGGAGACAATAGGTGGGTAGCTGCCGAGTTTCCAAAGGAGCTGGAAAAGATAAAGAGCATATTCGAGTGGAATAAGAAAGACACATCATTCAAGACAAGATGGGTTGATTACGTAGAGGAGGAGTTCAATAGGAGAGAGAACGGACACTGGTTTATGAACGGTGGCGTGCCAACATACCTAACTGGAGCTCACTACATGTATCTACAGTGGTCAAAGATTGACGTTGGTCTCCCTGGGTTTCGTGAGGCAAACAGGGTGTTCTTCATATTCTGGGAGGCATGCAAGGCGGACTACAGGAGTTTCGGGATGTGCTATTTGAAAAACCGTCGTTCTGGTTTCTCGTTCATGTCTAGCTCTGAGTGCATCAACCAGGCTACACTTGCAAGGGACGCACGAATAGGAATATTATCCAAGACAGGTATTGACGCCAAAAAGATGTTCACGGACAAGGTTGTGCCAATGAACAGTAACTTGCCGTTTTTCTTCAGGCCGATCATGGACGGTATGGACAAGCCAAAGACAGAGCTCGCCTATCGTATCCCAGCCGCTAAGATCACAAAGAAGAACATGGACCAGACAGAGGAAGATGAGCTGGAGGGTCTGAACACGTCTATTGACTGGCACAACACGGATGACAACAGTTATGACGGTGAGAAGCTTCTGTTGCTTGTACATGACGAAAGCGGGAAGTGGGAGAAGCCCAATAACATTCTAAACAGCTGGCGTGTAACAAAGACATGTTTGCGCTTGGGTAGTAAAGTCATCGGTAAGTGCATGATGGGGTCCACCTGTAATGCACTGGCAAAAGGAGGAGATAACTTCAAGAAGATGTACGAGGACTCGAACCCAAGGATACGAAACTCAAACGGGCAGACAAAAAGCGGCCTGTACGCACTGTTCATTCCGATGGAGTGGAACTTCGAGGGATACTTCGACAAGTACGGATGGCCAATATTTGACGTAGAGCCTGGAGAAGAGGTGGAGAACTCTGATGGGGACTTCGTTGACATTGGTGTCGTGCAGTACTGGAACAACGAGGTGGAGTCACTCAAGTCAGATCCTGACGCCCTGAACGAATTCTATCGCCAGTTCCCACGTACAGAACAGCACGCATTTAGGGACGAGAGTAAAAACTCAATCTTCAACCTAACAAAGATATACCAGCAAATCGATTATAACGATGCTCTAATCAAAGATCGTGTGTTAACCAGGGGTTCGTTTCACTGGAAGGACGGAAAGCGCTTTGGAGAGGTCGTATGGAGCCCGGATCGAGGAGGGAGGTTCTTGGTGTCGTGGCTTCCAGAACTCCACCAGCGAAACAATGTAATTAGAAAGGGTGGATTATTCTTCCCTGGGAACGAGCACCTTGGATCGTTCGGCTGTGACTCGTATGATATCTCAGCAGTAACATTTGGTCGTGGATCTAATGGTGCGCTTCATGGATTGACTAAATTCCACATGGACGATGCGCCAGTGAACCAGTTCTTCCTAGAGTATGTAGCCAGGCCACAGACGGCTGAGATATTCTTCGAGGAAGTGCTGATGGCGTGCCATTTCTACGGTATGCCTATACTAGCGGAGAACAACAAGGCCAGGCTGCTGTACTATCTAAAGGAGGCTGGGTATCGCCCGTTTGCGATGAATAGGCCAGACAGAAAGAAACACCAGCTGTCAAAATCAGAGCGAGAGATTGGCGGAATTCCAAACTCATCAGAGGACGTAAAGCAAGCACACGCAGCTGGTATTGAAGCATATATAGAGAAGTATGTCGGCCTAGACGTTGAGGGCACATACAGGGAATCAGACGAGATGGGCAACATGTACTTCACGAGAACGTTAAACGACTGGGCAAGATTTGACATAAACAATCGTACAAAGTATGATGCTGCTATTAGTTCTGGACTTGCCATAATGGCTAACCAAAAGTTCAATCACTCTGATGCTCAAAAAAATTCAAAGATAAGTATTAAATTTGCTACATTCTCCAACAAGGGGATAAGAAGCGAGATACAACAATGATCGGCAAAAAAAATTCGTTAATATCCAAGTCGTTTCCAGATCAACTGGCTAGCGATTCGGAAAAGGCACAGATGGAATTTGGACTACAGGTAGGCCAGGCCATCGAGCATGAGTGGTTCAGGTCTTCTGGAGGCTCATGCCGATATTATAACCAGTGGACAGAGTTTCATAAATTGAGATTGTATTCTCGTGGAGAACAATCTGTGGCTAAGTACAAGAACGAGTTGGCTGTCGATGGAGACCTGTCTTACTTGAATCTTGACTGGACTCCAGTACCCATCATCCCGAAGTTTGTCGACATCGTCGTAAATGGAATGGCGGATCGCATGTTCAAGGTAAAGGCCCAGTCTCAGGACCCAATCTCTGCTGATCGCAGATCTAAGTTCCAGGAGATGGTAGAGGCTGATATGATTGCCAAAGAGATGCTGGACGAGGTGAAGGCTAATTTTGGCGTCGACGCATTTAATGTGCCACAGGACGACGTTCCTATGAACCAGGAAGAGATGAATCTCTACATGCAGCTAAATTACAAGCCAGCCATAGAGATTGCGGCTGAGCAGGCAATTGACACTGTACTGAAAGAGAATAACTACGACAACGTTCGTACTCAGTTTGATACCGACTTAACCGTTCTTGGTATTGGAGCAGCTAAACACTCTTTCTCAATCAACAACGGAATCAAGGTAGAATACGTGGATCCAGCAAATTTGATCTACAGCTACACCGAGTCTCCAACGTTCAACGATGCTTTCTATTTTGGAGAAGTAAAGAACGTACATATAACTGAGCTCAAGAAGATCGACCCAACACTGACAAAACAAGATCTAGAGGAGATTCGCAAAGTTGGATCTGGATGGTGGGATAAATACCCAGCAGCAAAAGCTTATAGGGACGACCTGTTTGCTCAGGACACAATCCCATTGTTGTTCTTTAGCTACAAGACAGACAAGAAGTTTGTCTACAAAAAGAAGTACCTAGAGAATGGAGGAGAGCGTGTAATCGAAAAAGATGACTCGTTTGAGGCAGAAGGAGAAGAGGGACGTTTCGAAAGAATTGAAAAGCGCATTGATGTATGGTATGATGGAGTGATGGTTTTGGGTGGAAACAAAATGTTGAAATGGGAGCTCCAGGAAAACATGGTTCGACCAAAGTCTGCATCACAGTATTCATTCCCAACATACATTGTTTGTGCACCTAAGATGTACAAGGGAACTATAGAGTCTCTGGTACGCAGGATGATAACATTTGCAGACCTGATCCAGATCACACACCTCAAGCTGCAACAAGTAATTGCCAAGATTGTACCAGATGGTGTATATATTGACGCAGATGGATTGAATGAGGTAGATCTGGGAAATGGAGCAAACTACAATCCAGAAGACGCACTAAAGCTGTACTTTCAGACTGGTAGTGTAATTGGAAGATCTTTCACACAGGAAGGAGAGTTCAACAACGCACGTGTTCCAATCCAAGAGCTTAATGGCAACGCTGGACAGGCAAAGATTGCATCTCTTGTCAATACGTACAACCACTACATGTCTATGTTGCGTGACGTTACAGGTCTAAACGAGGCTCGTGACGGATCAGTAATGGACAAGAATAGCCTTGTTGGCTTGCAGAAGTTGGCAGCAGCTAACAGCAATACTGCTACTCGCCATATCCTATTGGCTTCTTTAGACATCACTAAGCGTATGGCAGAGTGTTTGTCTCTTCGAATTTCTGACGTTATTGAATATGCAGACTTTGGAGAAGAGTTCGCCATGCAGATTGGCAAATACAACGTAGCTACACTCGACGAGCTTGACGACTTGTATATGTATGACTTTGGTATCTTCATTGAACTTTCTCCAGACGAGGAGCAAAAGCAGATGCTTGAGAACAACATTAACATCGCATTACAGCGTGACCAAATCACCCTGGAGGATGCCATCGACATTCGTCAGGTTCAGAACGTGAAGTTGGCAAATGAGCTGCTCAAGATGAAGCGTCGTCGTAAGGACGAGAAGGATCGTGAGTACGAGAAGCAGAAGGCCGAGTACGCCACACAGCTCAATATCCAGCAGAGCCAGGCAGCTGCACAAGCAGCCGCTCAGAAGGCCCAGATGGAGGCTCAGGCAAAAGCTCAGATCGAGCAACTGAAAGGGCAGATGGAAATGCAAAAGCTTCAACTTGAGACCGAAATGAAAATGAAGTTGATGGAGCAGGAGTTCCAGTACAACATACAGCTTAGCCAAATGAATGGTCAAATCTTGACGGATCGCGACAAGATGAAAGAGGGCGAGAAAAAGAATCGCCAGGACCGAAACAACTCACAACAAAGCAAGTTAATTGATCAACGTCAAGGCAAGAAAGCGCCCGTCAACTTTGAGTCTAGCAATGACCACCTCACTGGTGGGGCTGGACTGGGCGAATTTGAGCCAAGATAAAATCACTATATTTGCATAAATAAAATTTAATTATGGAAAATTTCAAAGTAAAAGAAGTTTCCGCCGAAGAAGAAAAATCAGTACAGGAAGTTGAAGAGCAATTGCTTGCAAACTCCGAAACTGAGTTCAAAGGAGAGGAAGCCAAAAGCGATGACGGATCGCTAAAAATCGACCTTAGGAGTAAACCTTCTGAGGAAGAAGAAACTCCAGAAACCAATACCGAAGAGGTTGAGGAAGATGGAGAGCCTTTGGAAGACATTGAGGACGAGGTAAAAGACGGGCCAATGTCGGACGAGGTCGTTCTAAATTATTTGAAGGAAAAGTACAATCTTGACCTTTCTTCGCTAGAGCAAGTCAACAAGAAGGAAGAACTTCCATCTGACGTTGAGGCGTTCTTGAAGTACAGAAGGGAGACAGGACGAGGTATGGAGGACTACTTGGCATTGAACCAAGACTTCAGCAAGATGAGCGAGACTGATCTGCTGCGTTCCTATATTAAGTCCGAGAACCCAGAGTATGATTCTGAGGACATCGATTTCGAAATGGAGGCGTTTGCCTACGATGAGGATGTTGATGACGCAAAGGATATCAAAAGGGCAAAATTGGAAAAGAAAAAAACAATCGCAAAAGCTCGGAAGTATTTCGAAGATCAGAAGAGTCAGTACCTAACGAAAGTGGAGTCCACTTCAAACACGGTAGACCCTGAAGTTCTGAGAGCAGCAGAAGAGTATAAGCGTTTGAGTTTAGAGTCCGAAAATGCACAAAGCGAAAACATGAAGCGGCACAACTCGTTCAAGCAGAAGACAGAGGAGTTTTTCTCAAGCAAATTTGAAGGTTTCAAATACAAGGTTGGGGATAATGAGTTTGTTTATAAGCCTGGCGATGTCGACAAAGTGAAAAATCGTCAGATGGACGTCAATAACTTCTTTAGCAAGTTTCTTGATAAGGATGGTTACTTGACTGACGCTGCCGAGTATCACAAGGCAATTGCTACCGCTATGAACCCAGACGCCATCGCCAAGTTCTTCTACGAGAAGGGCAAATCGGAGGCTGTCGAGAATTTGAGCAAGGAGAGCAAGAACGTCAAAATGGATGTTCGTCAAGCCTCACAAGTATCATCTAATTTCTCTGGTATTCGTGTTTCTGCTCTTGATTCAAGTTCGGGCAATAGGCTAAGAATAAAAAAACGATAACTTAAAAACTTAAAAACTTACAACTATGGCAGGTTCATTAGGAGGTTCTTTTAGCCTCACCCCCAGTTCTACTAAAACAACTGGTACGTACAATTACATCAGCTCAGCTGATTTTAACTTCTTGAATCAGTATCTTCCCGATACCTACGAGAAAGAATTCGAGCGTTACGGTAACCGTTCCGTCGCTTCTTTCTTGCGTATGGTTGGTGCTGAGTTGCCCTCTAACTCTGACATGATCAAATGGACAGAGCAAGGTCGTTTGCACACTCAGTACACCGGAGTTACTGCTAAAGCTGCTGGTTTCTCTAGCGGTTCTCAAACCTTCACTGTTGCTGCTACTGCTTGCAACTTCCGTGTTGGCCAAACCGTTATCTTGAGCTCAGCTACCGATGCAGAAACTAAAAAAGGTATTGTAACTGCTGTTTCTGGTGCAGACTTCACTGTAGCTTACTACACTGAAGAGACTGCTGCTCCTTTCACAGTTTCTACTACTACTGACATCGTAGCTTATGTTTACGGTTCTGAATTCCAAAAAGGCACCAACGGAATGGTTGGCGCTTTGGAAGCTGACGTTGACATCTTCGAGAACAGCCCCATCATCATCAAAGACAAATATGCTATTAGCGGTTCTGACATGGCTCAGATCGGCTGGGTAGAAGTTGCTACTGACAGCGGTACCGGTTACTTGTGGTACTTGAAGTCTGAGCACGAGACTCGTTTGCGTTTCGAAGACTACTTGGAGATGGCTATGATCGAAGGCGTTTACGCTGATGCTACTCCTACCGCTACTAACGGTGCTATTGACAATGGCTACAAAGGAACCGAAGGTTTGTTTGCTGCTATCGAGAGCCGTGGTAACGTATGGTCTGGTGGAAACCCTGACGTCTTGGGCGAGTTTGACGAAATCATCGTTCGCTTGGACAAGCAAGGTTCTATTCAGGAGAACGTATTGTTCGTAAACCGCGCATTTAGCTTTACCATCGACGACATGTTGGCTCAACAAAACAGCTACGGTACTGGTGGAACTAGCTACGGTTTGTTCGACAATGACGAGCAAATGGCTTTGAACTTGGGCTTCTCTGGCTTCAAGCGTGGCTATGAGTTCTACAAGACCGACTGGAAATACTTGAACGACGCTACTTTGCGTGGTGGTATTACCAACGACAACGTAAACGGTGTATTGGTTCCTGCTGGTACCACTACTGTTTATGACATGGTTTTGGGTAAGAATGCTCAACGTCCTTTCTTGCACGTGCGTTACCGCGCTAGCGAGACTGAGGATCGTCGTATGAAGACTTGGTTGACTGGTGGCGCCGGTGGTGCTAGCAACAGCGACTTGGACGCTATGGAGGTTCACTTCTTGTCTGAGCGTGCTTTGTGCACCATGGGAGCTAACAACTTCTTCCTGTTCAAAGGTTAAGACCTAATGAATGGGGGAGGGTAACTCCTCCCCCTTCTTTTTTAAAATATAATTAAAACAATAATAAAATGGAACTTAAAGATCGAGTATACATACTCAAATCAAAGACAACACCGCTGAGCTTTACGCTTCAGTCAAAACACTCAAACCGCTCTCCTTTGCTTTATTTCGATGGCAAAGTGAATCGTGAAATGCGCTACGCTAGAAACCAACGATCAATCTTCGTTGACGAGCAAGACCAGCACGCGCTTCTAAGTCACATCGTATTTGAAAACGGAGTGCTTAGAGTACCAAAGACAGACACAGTCTTAAACGAATTCTTAGTAAAACACCCTAAGTTTGGTAAGGTATTTATCGAGCTAAACCACGAGGCCGATGCAGAGAAGGACCTTGAGCGTTTGGACGCAGAGGTAGACGCATTGATCGCTGCAAAGGGTCTTTCAATTGAGAAGGCAGAGAGCATCGTTCGCATTGGTCTTGGAGCCAATACAAAGCGCATGTCTTCGGCTGAAATTCGTCGTGATGTATTGATGTTTGCACGTCAATCACCCGTTCAATTCCTGGAGATGCTTGATGACCCAGACTTGCAACTTGACGACGATGCTAGTCAGTTCATTGACGCTGGCTTGATTTCAATTAGGCGCAACGGAGACATTTACTTCAACACAGAAGGAAACAAGAAGAAAATCGCATCTACACCGTACGGGGAAGACCCTGTAGATGTTCTATCGTCTTGGCTGATGACCGACGAGGGACAAGAAGCACATAAGATGCTTAAAGACCTGTTGTAATTTCATTGCCAAATAAGGGGAGACGCCAGTTTTTATTAAGCTGGCGTTTTTTTGTTATCTTTGTGCTACGATGATCAACGAAGTAAGAGAGACCGTTATGGCTATCCTAAGCAAGGATAACAACGGCTATATTACGCCGCATGAGTTTAACTTGTTTGCCAAACAGGCTCAGCTTGATATTTTCGAGGACTATATGTCTCGTCATCAAAAGAATACGTTAGCAACAAACCTGCGACAAAACAATACTGGAGATGGAGATAGGTTGAAGTCTACGCAGGAATTGATAGATCGCTTGTCTTCGAACTCGGCACTAACAAACGACACTGGAAGTGATTTTATATTGCCCAGCAACTACTTTACTCTACAAGATGTTTACTACGGGACAGCACATGTAGAGTATGTGTCAAAGGCTAAGTTGATGATGCTAAACAACTCTAAGTTAACGGCGCCATCAGCTTCATATCCAGCATATACATTTGGTGGACAGGACTCTAGCAATAGAGACCTGATAACAGTATACCCAACATCGATCACGTCTGGTGTGTCTGCTTTTTATGTGAGATATCCATCTGATCCAAAGTGGACATACGCCACTGTGGGTGGTAACCCATTGTTCAATGCCTCAGCTGTAGACTACCAGGACTTTGAGTTGCCTTTGCAGGACTTCAATGATTTAGTAATTAAGATTTGCGCTTACGCAGGAATGAACATACGTGAGGCAGAAATAGTTCAGGCAATGGCTGGTCTAGACCAGGCAAACAAAATGCAAGGAGAATAATAGATGAGCTACATTAGCAATCAAACATATTATAGCGACCCAGCTAACTACGGCGAACACCAATATGTGTCGCTTTCTGAGATTGTAAACAACTTCATGCTCATGTATGTTGGCCCAGACGCTCTGGTTGACAATGTTCCTAGGAGTAGAGTTTTGTTTCACGCAAAGAGGGGCATCCAGGAATTAAACTACGACGCAGCAAAAAGCTCTCGTGTTGTAGAGATGGAGGTAGGAAGCGATCTTATGATGATCATGCCTCCCGACTTTGTTGAGTACATCAGGGTGTCAGTCTTGGTCGAGGGACAACTTTACCCTCTACACCAGAATAGCAAAATAAATTATGCCACAGCATATCAGCAGGATTCTAACTTAGACTTCTTGTTTGACGTTGATGGCAATATCTTGACAGAAGAGTCACAGCTTGATACAGATAGGTTGGCTGGGCTTCCGCAAACGATATACAATGGCCCTGGCGTGTATAATGGAAGGTATGGCTGGAACATTGACGGTGACTGGTACTTTGGATTTACTGTTGGGGGGTACTATGGCATCGATCCATCTGAGGCTAATCAGAATGATTCATTCAGGATCAACAAGCAGGCTGGAGTGATTAACTTTAGCTCTGGTGTTTCTGGAAAGAGGATTGTACTAGAGTACTTGTCAGATGGCCTTGAAAATGGCGATGATACACAAGTCAAGGTACACAAGTTTGCAGAAGAATACCTGTACGCTTACATCAGATACGCGATCTTGAATAACAAGTTTGGAGTTCAAGAGTACGTTGTAAATAGGGCGAAGAAAGAAAAAACTAGCTTGCTTCGTAATGCTAAAATAAGGTTGAGCAATTTGAAGGCTGGGCGCTTATTGATGGTGTTGCGTGGCAGAGACAAGTGGATAAAGTAATATGGCGAAACTAACTAGAGCCTTTAATAAAGGGGTCATGGACAAGGATCTTGACCCAAGATTGGTACAATCTGGCACGATCCGTGATGCACTTAACGTAAACATATCTTCGTCTGAAGGATCAGAAGTAGGTGGCGTAGAGAATGAGCTGGGTAACGCCAAGAAGACGGCTATTAACTTCACAACAGACACCGCTTATACGTTAGGTTCTATTGCTGTTGAAGAGGTTGGGTGTATCTATTGGTTCGTCAATGTGGATGACGCTGGATCTATCGAGAATTACGTATACGAATACAACCAGGACACCAATACAACCACAATGATCCTTGGTGACACAAGGGTCGGAGCTGCTAACGTCTTGAATTTCGATCGAGAGTACCGTATCACCGGTGTGAACTACATCGATGGTATGTTGTATTGGACTGACGACAAGAATCCTCCTCGCCGTGTAAATATCCAGCGTGGTAAATCTTACGGAGTTAGTACTCCGCTAGTAGATACATTTACTGCTGATGACATCAACGTAATTGTAGCTCCTCCATTGCACGCTCCAGGAGTATCTCTTGATACTGACCCTGAACTTCCGAACAATTTAAAAGATAAGTTCACATACTTTGCTTACAGGTACAAGTATGTTGACGGAGAATATAGCTCATTGTCTCCATTCTCAAACGGCGCATTTAACCCTAGCACATTTAGCATCAATGGGGAGACTGGCGTAAACAATGGTATGGAGAACCTGTACAATAGGGCTACCATAACATATAGCACTGGTGGAGACAACGTGACTGATATCCAGTTGCTGTATCGCGACTCTGAGTCTACTAATGTGTACGTTATTGAGACGATTAAGAAATCTAGCGTTAATGGAGCTAGCGGTGAGTTTGTATTCACTAACAACAAGAAGTACTCTGTGTTGCCCAGTGACCAAGTGACTCGCCTGTTTGACAATGTTCCATTGAAAGCTCAGGCCCAGGAGATCATCGGCGGTCGTTTGACTTACGGTAACTACGTTCAGTTCTTCGATATGAAGAGAGCTAACGGAGAGGACGTTAAGATGAACTTCGAGGTGGAGCTAGATAGCCAGGTAATCACAGCGGCTGTACCATCTGTAAAGTCTAACCGCGACTATGAGGTTGGCATTGTTTATCTGGACGAGTATGGACGTTCAACCCCAGCTCAAACCTGCGAGAACAACACTATATATGTCAAGCCATCACTGGCAGCGAAGCAGAATAAGATTCGCGTAAAGATTAATCATGAGGCTCCTGAGTTTGCCTCCTACTACAGGTTTGTAATCAAGGAGTCAAAGGGCCACTACGAAAACATCTTCATCAACTACTTTATTGAGGATGCTGGATTCAATTACTTATTGATTCAGCCGTCTGACGTAGATAAGATCAAGATTGGTAAGTATCTGTACTTTAAGACCGACGCAAACGGAGCGGTAGCTACGGACGTAAAGGTCAAGGCTACTGAGCTGAAGGTGATTGCAAAGGACGAGCTCGGCAAGGGATTGCCAGCATTCACTGGGTCCTATCTTAAGGTTACATCTGATAGCGGAATTAAGCTAAACCCAAGCATTATTACCGAGTTGAAAGCTCAGGGTGATGGTATTAATACAAACTACTCCTATAGGGGATTTGACGATAATGGAGGGATTCGCAGGAAGAAGTGTAAGGACACTACTATCGACACCTACATATTTAAGGATGAGAACGGCCAGAATTCTTCGCAGTTTGGAACTGCGTTCGTAGAGAACCCAATCCTTTATCCTCAGGTATCTGGAAGCACTGCTGCTGAAGGTGTAATGACTATCGCCAGGAATAATGAGGTTATAAACTCAAACCAGGGTGACGCTCGTTACAACATCGTAATCACCGACATTCTAGCATCTGGGCCTCAGATGAACTACTACATCACGGGTGACGAGGGTTACATCGAGAGCGCAGATCTAACGATCAACAACACAGCGTCTACCGAGTACGCCATTAAAGACAAGAAAGGTAATACCGTATTCTACGTAAAGTTCTCGAACAATAACACTCTAACTACTGGAGATAGGTTTGTTGTCAACGTAAGGACAGCTAATAACAAGCACACGTTATCCAGCGCTGGCAAGCACGACCCTGGACACTCTGTAGCGAAAGCTGCGGTAGGAGCTGTTATCGGAGAGGTCCGTGGCGGAGCGATTGTTAAGATCAAGGCCAAGAATAGGCATGAAGACCTAGGTGGCATACCAGAACAAATCTTCACGTCCACAAGGACATACAAGAACATCGAAGAGTGGTACTGGGAAGACAGGATATACAAGAGGTTGAAAGCTAATATAGCTCGCCTTGGCTCATCAAATATATTTGGCAATAACGCCACGACTACCATCGAGGAGCAAATCGCTAACGGAATATGGTTCACTAGGGGTGTTGTGGATAAGGGTATCTACGTCAAGCAAATCAGGAATGCCGAGCAATTGGCGTCATACGGAGATGTTGTGATGTGTTCTAGGTCTAGCGCTGGAGCTGCCGAGGCTACAGCTGTATTCGATGACTGCGTGCCAAACTTATACACGCTCACAGTAACAGTAACTGCTGCTGCTAGCCAAGTTGTACTTGAGACTGTTCCAGAGTCAATGATCGATGGTATCTATCGTGAGATCCCTGGCACTTACGCCATTACAGACGGAGCTCACTCTGGTAGCGTGCAGGACCAGTTCTTCAATAGTGGAGCCAGTATAGCGCAACCAGCTATCAGCGATTTGCAGTTCGAGAACTGCTACGCGTTTGGGAACGGCGTGGAGTCTATTGCGATTCGCGACGACTTCAACGGAATCAAAATGACACAGAGCCCACGTGTAACTGCTGAGGTAGAAGACTACAAGCAGGAGCGTGTAGGCAACGGATTGACATATAGCGGAGTATATCGCGCAGACAGCAACGTGAATAAGTTGAACCAATTCAACCTGTCTCTCGCTAACTTTAAGTACCTAGACCAGAACTTCGGATCCGTTCAGAAGCTTCATGGCCGCGACACTGATCTGATTGTGTTCCAAGAGAACAAGGTATCAAAGGTGTTGTTCGGTAAGAACCTATTGAGCGACGCAGCTGGTGGAGGATCGGTTGCTTCCATCCCTCAGGTGCTAGGAACTCAGATCGCCTTTGGTGGTGAGTATGGTATCTCTAGGAACCCTGAGAGCTTCGCTACCTGGGGCAACATGTTGTACTGGGCTGACACTCGCCGCAACGCCGTGTTGCGTATGGGCATGGACGGCACTACTCCGATCTCTGCTTATGGCATGACTGACTACTTCCGCGACTCATTCACTACTACTAAAGGCGAATTGAAACTTGGCGGGTACGATCCATATAACAACATGTACGTACTAACTTCTACAAACGACTCTGTAGAGGCTTGCGACATTGAGATCTCCAGGAACTCGATCTTCGTCGAGAAGACCCCTATCGCAGCGATCAAGCTGTTCGCTGTGGAGGGGAATGGATCTTGGACCGTATCTAAGGTTAACACTGGTGACGGTACAGACTGGTTGACGCTCGGAACTAGCTCAGGGACTAACACACAGGACGTTTACGGCACTTTCTCGTCAAATACATCTGGTAACCCCAGGAGCATGACGATCGAGGTTACAGGGTGCTCTGAGACACTAGTATTCTCAATAACCCAAACAGCGTACGACGAGAAGACTATTCGCGTGTATGTTGTAAACAGTGAAGAGGACTTCGGCAACGTAGCTTCTCAGCAATACTTCTACACCAACTCTCCTGGAGCTGGGGTTAAGTATGTTGACACCGCGCTGCTTGAAGGTGGCTTGGCTATGTTCACTTCAACTACCGAAAAGGTTGGATTTGACAAGATGCCAATCCCAGGCGACACCGTAACTATGAGGGCTTACGACGAGATCGTTGGAATCAACGGAGGCACAGCCTCTCCGTTCATCCCAGGCCTGGGCAACAAGTGTTATTACTATGTCTCTAATACTGATTATACTGCTCAAGACTACGATACGGTAATTGCGGCAGCGACTGAAGTCACAATGAGTCTAAGCGCTGGTGACTACGTTGGTTCATTCGTGTACTCCGCCCCTAGCGATGAAGAGTACTTGTACTTGGTATGGGACTACCGCAACCTAAAAGATTGCTCAGAGACCCAGTCGTACGTCGGGTCAGCTGGCTACACGCCGATGACTTTCGAGATTGGAAGTGAGACTGGTATTGTCGATGTCGACTATGTATTGACCTCTGGGGACGCCACGATCAACGTGATCTACAACGGATCGATTGTAGCTACAACTGGATCTATAGTAGGACCATCTGTTGGGTCGTTGACATTCACGAAGCGACACACTACGCCAACTAGCGCAGTAGTGCAGATCGTAAACGACTCCTTGCTGGCAAGCGCCTACGACGTAGATATTACAGTAAACTGCCCAACACTTCAGCCGATCGACATCGATCCGACTAATGGAACTGGAAGCAACGTATGTTCTCAGACTCCTGGAACTACGTACTACACCGACGGAGCTACAACTGGAACAGAGGGCGCTAGGATCTACACTGATTCAAACGGAACAACTCCATTCAATGGAGGCGACGCTTTCCACCTGATCGATACTAGCGACAATTACGTTGTTGTTAATGCCGATGGATACATTGTGTCTAAGGGATCTTGTAACTGTTCTGCTGCCTCTGAGCCAACTGGAACTGACGCAAACGTGCAGTTGTACGAAGGTGAAGAGGTTTCTTTCCGCCTGGAAGCAGACGAGACTCCTATCGCATGGGAGGTTAGCACTCTTGCTTCTCGCTACTTGTTAGAAGGTGGAGATTATGGAGCTGTCTTCAACGGACTAGACCCAGTGACTGCATTGTACAAGAAGGTTGCTGTGTTCATTGGCGACTCTAAGGAGATTACGTTTGTTGATGGTACCGTAACTAAGGTCCAGGGAGACAGCGGGTCGTTCACCAAGATTGGGCCAGATGCTCAATACTCTTTGCCTGATGGCTTGTACTTGAACGAGGCAAACGGTGTTATCTCTGGTACTCCAACCAGGATCGGATCATGGAGTGTAGACTTCGTAGCGACAAACTGCGTAGGTACAAGTCCTGTGTTCTCAGTTCGTTTTGATGTGATAACAGATGGAGCTGTTCAGTCAGACGTGACTCCGTTCTCTATCGACACCACGAACTCTGACGCGAGCTCAGCCTGCGGAATAACTCCAAGCTACGACATCATGTATCATGACGGATACTACACATATCCTGTAATTGGAGACAAGATTTACAGTTCATCACTTGCTAACTCTCCATTCAATGGCAACGACTTGTGGTATCTAATGAACAATGGTCAGACTTGCCAAGTCGATAGCACTGGAGTGATTAGCGCAATCGTTGACTGCGTAGAGACAGCTTACACTGGAGACAACTTTGTGTATGAGGCCAATGCGGTAGACACATGTGCTAGCGGCATCTACTCCTACAGCCTGTACTATACAGGGACACTAGGTGTGAACCCAGGCAAGTTGTACGACGACGCAGGATTGACTACACTATCACCAGCTGGATGGTACAAGGCACAAGGATCGCCAGCTGCTGCGTACGAGTGGAATGGAAGTGAGTGGACAGGAAGTGCATACGTTTGTTAAAAATTAAAACATGAGTGATTACACTATAACATATTCAGACGGAGCAAAGGGGTGGACATCTTTCCACTCCTGGCTTCCTGAAGAGATGACAAATCTATCTGGACGTTTTTACACGTTTAAGAATGGAGAGCTGTATCTGCATAACGCTGACACAGCAAACACAAATAACTTCTATGGCGACGACTATCCATCGACGGTTTCGGTGATCTTTAATGACGGGGCTACTGAAAACAAGATGTTTAAGACATTGTCTGTAAACTCTGATGTAAAGTGGGAGGCAGATATATTAACAGATATGGACGCAGGTCACATGGATGCTGATCACTTCAACGAATACGAGGGAGACTTCAATACATACATACGAAGAATCGCTGGAGATGTTGACACCGATCAAATGAGTGCACAGGGAGCCGGAATGAATTCGTCTTCCGTAGGAACTACGATTACAATAGCAAACCCAGTACCAGGTACCATATCGGTTGGAGACCTTTTGTATTTCATGAATGCTTCAAAAGTCACATTCCCAATAGGAACAATTACGTCAATATCAGGAAGTACAATTACGGTTGACGCAGCCGCTAATCTTCCATCTTCGACAAATGATTTCGTATATGCCATCAAAAACTCGCAAGCAGAGTCATTCGGAGCGCGTGGGCAGTACATGCAGGTTGACTTGACGTGTAGCGACAGTAATAATGGGTTGGTGAGTCTTTTCTCAACCAGCACGGAGGTTTTCAAGAGTTATCAGTAAAAATTAATATCTTTGTAATATGTTTTTCGCAATCCCAGCAGCAATGACCGCAATTGGCGCAGGCGTTGACATCTATGGTTCTATCCAGGGTGCACAGCAGGCCAAGCAGGCAGAAGCTGATTTACAGAAATTTGTAGCAGAGCGAGATAGGCTACAATATACGGACAGGATGCAGGCATTGCAGGTTGGCCAACGTGGAGAGGACTTGGCCTCAGCTAACTTAGCTCAACAAGGTGGTCAGATGCTGAATACCTTGCAAGACGCAGGTTCTGCTGCTTTGATAGGCGGAGTAGGGGCTTTGGCTCAAAATATGTCTAGCCAAAACTTGCAGATTGGAGCCAATCTCAGCGAGCGTGCATACGCTAACGAGGCATTAAAAGCCCGTAACGCTCAGATGGTGGAAAATCTAAACACCCAATACAAGATGGGCAACGTCCAGCAGGACATCATGGGAGCCCAATCAGCGTACGCTCAGGGGATGAACCAGAAGTGGGCTGGGCTTTCTAGTGCAGCAGGCGCAATGACCGGATTGGCAAATACTTACCTTGAATACTCTGACCTCTACAAAGGAGAGGGCGATGGAGCAGAAAATGGACGCAAAGAGGCAAGAGCTGAGAGAAAAGACGCAAAAACAGCAGCCGAATTAGCAGCTACAATAGGCCCCGACCTAGTTGGACCAAGGTACAATTACGCCCCACAGCAACAAGGTGCTGGTGGATTCAATAGTACATTCGGATTCCAACCATTTGGCTTGACAGCTCAGAATTTTGGCGTTCCAAGCAGCCCTTTCACAACGCAAGCTGAAGCGTACAAGTCTAGAATGGATGCACAGGCCAATAACTTCTACAATGCACAGATGATGAATGATGTTAATCCATTCTTAGTAGAGTACGGAACAATCAAGAAACCATAACAATGCCAGTATACGCAGGATATCAAGGTAACCAGATTAATAGACCGTCTTTTAGCGAAATAGCGCTAAAGGGTGCTCAACAATTGGTCGAGACCGAAAAAGAAAGGGAGACCCTAAGGAACGAACTGGCCCAGGAAAACCAGGACGCGTTTATTGAAATGCAGAACTCTGCAGCAATGCAGGGGGCCGGCAAGGAAGGTTTCTTCCAGCAAGCAGCTGACACCACTAGGGATAACCTATATAGCCTATATAAACAATTGACTTCCAATCAGATAACTCCACAAGAGTACAGGTTGAAGAAGCAGATGATGATGAATGGCTGGGGTCAAGTCGATCAGGTGTTCAAGACATTTGAGGACAAAACTAAGGCATACCAAGATAAAGTTGCAGCTGGAACCAATACGGCAATTGATGACAAGGAGTTTGAGCTATTGTCTGATTTGTCAAAGTTGAGCAACAAGCAAATATATATCGACCCCAAAACAAAGGCGATGATGATCGCAAATATTGGAGAAGATGGAAAGGTTGTTGGATATGTACCAGTATCTTCTGCGGCAAAGCTTACTACTACTAGTATTCCGAAATACGACTACAATACAGGTGCCACAAAAATGGTTTCTCAGCTTCCGATGTTCGAGGGAGTTGTTGATGGTAAGTTAGTGATGTCTCCAAGGTATGCAGATGGATACGAGGCAAATGTAAACTCAGCAGCCGATCAATTGTTGCAAAGAGAAAACCAGCGCATATCTATTGCTACTGATAATTTTGGTTGGCCAGTTGTAGATGCAAATACATACAATGGTCTTTCTGACGCTGAAAAATCAAAAACAGTTTACTTTACTGTTGACGCAGATGGAAACAGAAAGTACACTATGAGCGATGGCGCTATTGCTGCCTTGAAGCAAGAAATCGTGGCTGACATCAAGGAGCGTACTCCATACAAAGAGGATCCAAATTATGCATTGAAGCTTGAGTCTTTACAAGAAGGGAAGAGGCATAATGTAGCGATGGAAGGCGCAGCTTACGCTGCGGCTAGAAACAAAACCAAGACTAGTGGAGGTAAGCCACAACCAGTTCTTCAATCTAGGTACAAGTATTTGACCGACTTAGCAAGCAATACCAAAGACGCTAACTTAAGGGGTCGATTGATTGGAAAAGAGACTAACCTTGGGGTTATTGAAAGCACGGGCTACAATAAGAACGGAGATTTGATATTGACATTCATAACAGAGGTAGATGGAACTCCGGTTAAAACAACAAAATCATTCACATCTAAGACGTCTAGGATGCAAATTGCAAACGACGCTCTTAATGATGGGCTTGGTCAGAATGACTGGGTATCATGGGAAGATCTAGATGTATTCGCTGGTGGTTACTTTGACCCTAACGCTGACTACAGTTCTGATTTTGATCCACAGACTTCACTTGATCAGCTGGCGTTTAACCTTAACAACGAACAGTCAGTTGAATCTAAGAGCAGAACAACGGCAAGGCCAAGTGAATTTTCTAGGGGAATTAGCCTAGGAAATATCAATTTCTGAAACTAATCTTTATCATTAATAACTAATGTACGCAAGCCAGGATTCGTCCTGGCTTTTGTGTATATTTGTAGTAGTTATAACTATGCCTCAACCTAAGAAGGAACTTTACAATAACCTAAAACAGCAGGGACTGTTTACGGGTTCATACGAAGCGTTCTCTAATGCTTTCGGATCTGACAAAGGAGCAGCAGCTTTACATGAGTCATTAAAGGGCCAAGGCGTTACGTCTTTAAGCCAAGAAGATTTCACGAATACATTCTTTGACGCAGAGCAGTTCGACAACTCGTACGCTCTCTCTGCTATGGAGGAGATGGCAAATCCTAGCTTGGTGGAGGAAGAGGAGCCAAAGACCTACGAGGGAGTTGGGGAAAGTGGATACGTCGGTATAGAGGCTGGCCTTGCTGGGCTGAAGTCCCTAATTAGTCAAATCGACGAAAATGACGGCAAATTAGTACTTGAGGGTGAAAGTCCAGTAGAGCCTGGAGCCAGAGCAATGGCTGGAGTGGCTCACGTTACAGGTACAGCTGCAAGATTCCTTTCAGATGTTATTGACGACTATATGCCTGGTGGCATTGATGAAGAGAAGTATAATTCCATAAACAAAATAGCGGACCCAGCAAAAAGAGAACAGGCTCTTCGTGATGCTCGCCTTGAGGGTGGGAACAATATAATGGGGGCATTGTCTCAGATGCTGTCTAATTACTCGCACGGAGCAAAAATTGCAGAAGCTATCCTAGCCCCAGAGTACAAAGATGAAAAGTCTATGACAGAGCTAGTAACTAGCGGAGATGTTAGTGGGCTTGCCAAAAAAGTATTAAACGAAGGTGCTCAGATTTATACTGAGATGTGGCTTGGTGGACAAATGATTCCAGGAGCTGGAATTTCAGGAGGGCTCGCCAAGATGTCTGGTAAGCAAGCGTTGATAAATATCGCTGGCCGAGCTGGCGGTGGCGCAGAGGCACTTGGCATTATGACGTACCAAGACTCGTATGATGAGAACCTGAATGCTGGCATGGGTAACGGAATTCAAAACTTCTCAAACTCAGCAATCAAGGGTTTGGCTGAATATGGTGGAGAATTAGTTTCATTTAAGTTGCTTGACAAGGCAATGGGTGATGCCATGATTGGCGGTTATGGGAAGGAATTGGCAACGAACGTAGCAAAAGGACTTGTATCATCATTCGCCCAGGAAGCTGTTGCCGAGGGGGCTACTCAGGTAGTTCAGGATTTGGCAGACATGATGCTTCAGCCGGAAGGGAAGCGCCCAAGCTTGAGCAGCATGGTAGATCATACTATTGAAGCGATGTTGCTGGGCGGATTTGTTGGTGGGGGCATGACAGCAACCCACACTCTGCCAGCTGCGATGCAAAAGACTATTGCCGATAGGTCTATGACTAGAGACGAGAAGAATTTTGCTATATCCACTGTAAACCAAATCAACCTACTGAACTTTGAACGTCAGGCGTTATTGGACAACGGAGCTAAGCATGATGATGCGGCTGTACTTGAGTTCGATGCAAAGATCGAAAAGGCCGAGAATAGTCTGAAGGAAGTTATCTCTGTGGCGTACACAAGGATGGAGGATATGTCAGAGAAAGAACTGACGAACTTAGTTCGAGCCAACAGAGAAGTAAGGCTTGCTAACGCAAGAATAAAGGAATTAAACAGACAGGTCGACGAGTTTGAGATCACTTACGGAGAGCACGAGGAGTTGATGAAAGAGGCTATAGCTCAACTTGACGACGCTCAACAAAATGAATCTCAAGCCGTAAATCAGGTTGTAGAAACAAGTAACGAGCGCCAGTTATATCGCAATATCAACGGATACAACAGCTTGCCTAACAAAGGTAAGAGGGTTGAGTTGATGGACGAGAAGGACTTCGCTGACTTTATTAAGCTCAGAGGCGCTATTGCTGAGATGACCGAGAACGAAGGCGTTGATGAGGGTGTAGAGGAGTTGCAGATCCAAGCTATCGAAAGAGAACAGGGCCAGCAAGATGAGGTATCTCAAGAGGATATCGACGCAATGGTCGACGAAGAGATTACCGCTACTGACGTAGAGGAAGGCGAGACAGCAGAGGAAGCTGCAACGCGTGCAGCTGAAGAAGCTGGCATGGAGCCAACTGGAGAAGTCACTGTAGAAGAGACCCCAGAAGGCAAGATGGTGAAGATCGGAACACCAAGGGGAGTTAAGTCATTCACTGTAAAGACCAAAGAAGACGGAACGGCTGTTAGCGTAACCAATACAGAACTCACCCCAGCCGAAGAGATCCCCGTGGGGCAGACTCAAGGTGGTGGAAAGATGGTTAAGGTAGGAACACCAAAGGGCGTCAAGTCACTCGCTACTACTACTAGCGAAGAGACTCCTGAAGACACCCAAGAAACCACTATCGATGGCGGATTATTGAGGAATAAGAGTGGCAAGGTGGTTGGTATCAATGTCAACTTCCCGGGGGTACAGATACTCCAGAGAGAGATAAACACTCACAATGAGAAATACGGCGGAAGGCTCGGTATATACGGAGCGAAGATGGTTGACGGCAATCTGCACCTAGAAATGGCTGACAGACAAGGGAAGATCATGTTCGACTTAGTGGTAAAGCCTGACGGCGGTGTGCATTGGGTACATGTTGGTGGATCTGGCCTTTTAAACCTTGAATATCTAAATGCTCCATTCCTTGGGCTGATAGACGGTATGATGCTCGAAGAGAAGAGGAGGCCAGTACAGGCCGCTGCTTCTGGGTGGAGGAGTAGGTATACTGAGCGTTTCGGCGAGGAGAATAAGGCAAAGGCTACTAATGTCAACGACAGTAGAATGACCGAAGCTCAAAGGGAGAGAATCAGGGTTCAGAGAGGTAGCGGCTTGCACATCAAACTAGCTGACATCATTGAAAAAAGCATCAAGAATGGTGTTCGAGGTGGGTCGTTTAGCATGCTCGGAAAAAAGGCAACCGCAAAGCCTGGGACTATGACCGTTACATTGACAAGTATAGTTGTAGGTAATGTGAATGATGGCGGAATAACCGACGAGGGAAGGTCCGATATGATGCACTTCCTTTCCGAGACTCTCCGAGGAGCTATATATAACAACTTGTCGTATGGCTTCTGGGTGATGGACAACGGAGACATCGCATTCGATTTCAATATAGTCCTAGACGAGTCTCAGCGTGTAACGGCACTAGCATTTGCCACCTGGAACAACCAGGAGGCTATATACCACAAGAGGGAGGACGGAACAGAGGACTTCCCAGAGACCAATATTACCCTCAACGAAAAATTGGATGGGGCTAAGATTTCGTCAAAATCAGCAACCGACCTTGGACGAGCACAGGCTGTATTGAACTCTGGCCAAACAATTACGGATAGGCTTGTTTTTACCGACGCCATAACAAACAAGACGTGGGAATTCGGAAGGCACACAATCCATAAGGGAAGATCAGAGAGGACGCGAGCGATCCTTAAAACATTCCATACGCTATTCCCAGATGCGATAGTAAACAATTTCGACACCATTAGCGACGCACAAACTACGTACCCAGGAATCCGCAGGGGGCACAATGGGCAGATACAGTCTAATGGGATGGTCATTAATTTGGACGGAACGAAAACCGCTATCCTTACGCCAGAGGTGATTATTATTATTAACGAAACCTCTAACGCACGTATGGGTTCCGACTTGGTTACGGCCCACGAGGTATGGCACTCTATTCTTGGTGCTGCGTTCGCGAAGAACAATAAACTACTGAAGGCATTTAAGACTGCAATCTCCAATGAGCTACAGGCCGCTGGCTTAACTACGATGGATCAGTACCTTACTGATTTCGCATTCCAGCCACACTACAAGAAGACTGGAGCATCGTACGAAGAATATATTGTCGAGTTCGCTGGGTTGTTATCAAAAGGTCTCTCTGGCATGAAGAGAGAAGCACCAAACTCATACGCAGCAGCGATGTATGAAATCATCGATAGCGTTATCGCCAAATCAGCCAACTACTTTATCGGGCAGGAGGTATTGAGTCCTAGCGAAGTAAACGAGAAGAATATCATCTCTTGGATCGCCACCGTTAACGACGCAATGATGAGGGGTGGTGACGTTAGCGTATTGACACAGTACGACCGTAGTGGTGAGATTCCATTTGGAGACAATACTAGCATCACAGTCCAGACTAGCTCGTCCGAATCTACAACCATAACTAACGAGAACGAAACTTTCAACCAGTTCGACCCAGAGGTTGAGGTTGGCTTTGAGGATCCATTCTCAGTCGGAGCTATAGAGGTTATCCCATTCATGGCTGACCGTATGGCTACTGGCACATACACTGGATTGAATCCTGAGTCAGGAATATCAATACCAATGCAGGGAGGTGTTGGTTGTCCGAATATGAAGGGGTACTTCGGTAAGATTGGATGGTTTGTAGAAGGTGGTTCTATTGCCACTTCCTTGCAAAAGGGATTGATGCGATTGTTCAACGCTAAAAAACCAGCTTACGGAATGCCAATGTTCATGGGTAAAGAAGCTCACATGAGTAACTTAACTTTCGCAATGTGCTTCATGGCTGAGTGTAACTATTTGATCCAGAGCGGACAAAAGACCGAGCAGGAGATTCTTGACGCAATCAACGCAGCTATAGTCGAAAAAACAATAGGAAAGAAAGACCTATCTACTAAGTGGGGCATAGATCCAAAGACTGGTAGGATCGTAGACAAGAATAAGAACACTGGCGTGAGGGTATGGGCCAAGGACATGACTCCCGCAAACTCTGTATTTGCTGATGTAGACGGACAGCAGGTTGCTGTTGCCTGGTCTGAAGTTGAGCCTAAGCAAGTACAAAGCCTTGACGAATGGTTCGATATCATGAGGACGACATTTGATGCCCGTAAGGCATTCTTTGCAGGGCTTTATGGTCCTAAGGATGGGAAGAACCCAGGAGCAGCAGCTCGCAAGTTGGGCTTGCCTGATGTTGGAAAGATGGTAGAACTTACCACAGACCCACGTTCACAGGGATTGCCAAACGGAACTGCTATCTCTGTTATTGAGTTTTTGCCAATGAAGGATAAGAATGGTGAGTACCAGATCGTATTCACTCCAGAGGAACTTAAAGTAGATCCACACTTGAGCTACCAACTCGGTATGCGTGGTGTGTCAAAGGGATACCTGAAGGAGCCCATGCACATTAAAGGCATGGGTTACGAGTCTGAAGAGCATAAGGCATGGAGTAAGGAAAACTGGAAAGAAGGAAGATTCTCTGAAGCCCAGGCTACTTCAAACGCCACTCGCAAGGTGACGATGTCTGTTCCTACGATGATTGTAAACTCCAACGAGGTCGAGTACGACAGCATGACTCCTGATGAGAAGGCAGATAAATTGAAGTCTAAGGTAGGTGAATTGCTTTTGACTGGCCGTGTAAGCATGGCTGGCTCTGTCGCTATTAATAAATTCTTCGACAAAGTTAGGGGATCAGCCGCGCAGAACGCCAACACAAGAGAGGCGATCGCTGAGTTGTTGTCTGATCTGATCGGAAACGTAACCATCAATGGGAAGGTAGACTTGACGCAGGATGACGTTATGGAGATAATGTCTCGTGCCGCTCGTATGAACCCTAATGGCCCAGCGTCTATCGCTGCGTTTGAAAAGTACTTGGTTAGGAAATTAAACCAGGCCTCTAAGCGCACAGCAAGAGAAGCAGCTGAACTTGCAAGGGAACAAGCCAAGGAGGCTAAGGAGCTTACAAAGTTCAAGGAGGAGATTATTAAAATGTTGAAGCTGAATACCAAGCGAGGAAATATCACGCTTGCTCAGTTGAACACTATACTGAAAAGATTCAACAGGGTTGACTTTAACAGCATTGATTCTCTACAGAAGTTTTTCCAGTACGTTACAAAAGTAGCATCAAACGCAGAGTACGCCAATAACTTGGCCGAGGCTCGCACATTGCAAGCTAAGATCCGCAAGGCTAAGAAGTCGGCTCAAATACAGGCATCAACTAGAGCCATCGCTTCTGCTTTCGCTAAGTTGGACCCACGCAAGGTGACCGATTTGGACGAGTACTTGATGCACGCTAAGATGATTGAGGAGGCTATCAGGACTAACCGTTTTGTTGGATTCAACGAGGACGGATCAGCTGCTGTTACTATTAAAGACGTATTGCCACACGGCCCAGTGAACGAATTCATTGAAGCCGAGACCGCAGAGCAAGAAGAATTGCGCCGCCAGGAGTTCATGACAAAGTATGGTGAGCTTATGGCTGATGGTGTAATCGATGAGACTATGACTCTGGCTGAAATGCAGCAGATCGTGACTGAGCTTGAGGCTGACGTTAAGGCTGAGGTCAACGAAGCAAAGAGAGCTGCTGTTAAGAAATACTTGACCAAAATGTTGGAGTACCAGAAGAATCGCCTTGACGAGGCAGTGATGACTGGCATCGATCCAGAGACTGGTCAGGCTTTCGCTATGACAGATGCTCAGGAGAAATTGTTCAACAAACTCTTCAAGACTGATGGAGCTATCAGCAACATGACCGAGAAGGAGATGTACAAGATGCTTGAGAGCATTGACAACTTCTTCGAGAACGGAACTACAGACGGAATCCGTGCATTGGTAGCTGGAGCCGTAGGGCGAGCCAATGGAGAGGCCTTCAAGATGAAGGTAGCTGAATTGGGATTGTCTTTGTTGTCTGGTGGAAATGGAAAAGGAATGGCAGCTTTGATGGAGATGCAGTTCTCGTCACTACCCATCGCTGGATCACGCTTCTTTAATGGAGTTAAAGAATGGAACCAAGTGCAGCGCTTGATGGGATTGGCTCAGTTCACTGAAGGAGCTGTACAAGCTCAGATGGAAGCCAAGGCTATACTTGATGAATATATCAAGCAGTTTAATGGAGAAGGGTTCATGACAGCTGAGAACATCGTGGCACGTGGCGTGTTGGCTACACTGTTGCGTAACGTAATGTCTAGCACAGCTAATCAGAATGTAGAATTTAAAAGGAGGGTCGAGATTGCTAAACAGTCAGCTGAAGTGTCTCTGAAGGACAAGGACCCAAGGGTAAAAAAGCAGGCCAAGTTAGCTATGGCTGCCATATCTCAATTGACTGAAGATGTTGATTCTTACGACGAATTCTTGGCGAAGATCGAAGCTTTGTCTACTGATCCCAACTTCAAGAGAAACGTAGATGCTGTTAAGTTCTGGCAGGAAAAATGGGCAGCTGCCTACGAGAAGGCGGACGCTGTTAGCCGTGAAGTTTATGACACTATCCTGGACCAGGACGTATCGTACACTCCAGACAGAATGGTTAGAACTGGTAGGATAGAGGCAACTGATATCGATGAAGGTTTCTTCTCTGGTCAATTCGTTCCCACACAGCAAGCCGGAAACTTGAAAAAGGCCACTAGGCCAAAGGTGTTGCCAAATGGTCGTGCATTAAGTTTCAACTTTGATACTAACATGTTCACCGCTATGGAGACAATGTTAGTTGACGTATACACAGCCGAGGCAACTCGCCAGGTTAAAGAGTTCTTGAAGACCGATGGTTGGAAGAATTCATTTAACGACGACGTTGACTTGACTGTTATGGAAGACAAGATCATCAACTACATGAGAAGGGCTAGAAATATTCCTGACCACAACAGGGCGTACTCCGCTTCTGATCCAGTTGTAAAGGCAGTGAATAGAGTCGTAAAGATGGCGCATACCGCTCTATTGACGTCTGTGTTCCAGCCACTCAAGCAGGTAATACCAGTTATGGCAAACACATTTTTGAACGCAAATGGACGAGTACCAGCTGTCATGATGTCGCCTGACGCTATCGAGTGGTTGTCTAAACAACCATACGGAATCAACTTGCGAGGAGTTCAGTCTACATCCGACTTGATGACGATTAACACCGCATTGCAACAAGAAGCTGGTAATATCTTTGGAAAGGGAGTTGACAAGCTTGAGAAATACTTGGAATGGAAGATTAAGTATGTTGTAGAGAGCCCTGACGTATCGGTAGCTAAAGCATCTTGGATCAACTACTATCTTGATTTCTTGGCAAAGAAAGAGGGTGGAGCTGCTGCAAGGTACGCAACCAATACATTCACATTCGACTGGAAAAACCACAAGGTAGACAAAGAGGCCGCTGAGTACGCTCAGGCTATGGTCGATCGCCAGCAGAACGTATCTGATACAAAGTTGGCTGGTGAGTTCTTCCAGGGGGGATCAGCATCTACGATCAGGAAGTGGGTTATGCCATTCTCTACCTTTATCATAAACCAGAAGCAACGTGTATCTGCTGACGCTAATATCTTGGCAAGTAAGACCGCTACTGGAGAAGAAAAGGTTGCTGCTACCACATCAATGATGGGTGCTCTGGCTGAGATTTTCACTTTCGTGTCTATCAAAGCATTGAGCTTAGCTTCTATGGCTTACCTAGCTGCAAGATGGGCTGGAGACGACGAGGAGGAAGCTACTGCTGAGTTCAACAAGAAGCGTGATCAATACATGGGAGATATGTGGAAGGTTATCGGAACAATCTTTACAGAATTGCAACCAACCCCACCATTACTCGACCCAATCATTAACGAGCATTTGGTTAACAAGGTTGCCAATATGTCTGGATACGAAGGCGACCTTATGTATGTGGACAAGGATGTAACGTCTATAGAAGTATTGTTCGGAGGTATGGCGTCTGCATATAATAGATTTGCTGAACCAATGAGAATTACTGCTGAAGCCAAAAGCGGAAAATTTGAGTACGAAAACCCATACACCAAAAAGAAGGAATATAAGTACTATCTACCAAAAGACAGGGAGCTGATGCAAGAATTGGCCTGGTCAGCGTGGTCGTCTTGGGGGTTGACTGAAGAGCCTATACGATTGGCTCAGAAAGCTAGAAAGATCGCACAAATGAGGGCATGGACAGAAAAAGAGTACTTACAGCAAATCGGTCAAGAGTCTGGAGATTGGAGAGAATACATAGAATACAAGGCAAAGCGGAAAGAGGAAAATAAAGATAAGAGCACAGAAAGAAAAGAAGCAAAAGCCAAGAAACAGGCGAAGCGACAAGAAAGAATGTAAACAAGAAAGGGGCCAAAAGGCCCCTATTCTTTGTAGCTCCACCAGGAATCGAACCTGGATCTGGAGTTTAGGAAACTCTTATTCTATCCGTTTAACTATGGAGCCTTTTTCCATGCCGACA
>Ga0208644_1000633_pt1 | contig 31041 bp, 16 predicted proteins | sample VirMetDEL_Nov_18_FD_184517 | JGI IMG/M metagenome (GOLD analysis project Ga0208644, IMG submission 184517) | Aqueous microbial communities from the Delaware River and Bay under freshwater to marine salinity gradient to study organic matter... | ecosystem: Environmental > Aquatic > Marine >...
CCAAGCTGGGCACAGAGCAGTTGAAGAGTTAATTAAGATAGCTAGAGAACCTATTGTAGACTCAGAAGATGATATATCAGCAGATAGATTAAAGAACGCAGCAGCGACAAAGAAATTAGCTATTTTCGATGCATTTGAAATATTAACTCGCATCGAGAATGAAAAAGAAATGTTAGAGGATAAACCTAAAGAAGTAAAAAAGGAAGAAAAAGCTTTTAAAGGTTTTGCAGAAGGGAGAAGTAAGTGATGTACGAACAAACATTATATAAAGTACTAAAAGATTATATCAACCCTAAGATACTTAAGAAAAATAATAGGTATAAAAAATGGGAGTATGGGTATAATAAAGAATATGATTTAGTTATAATCAGCAGAGACGGAACTATTGGAGACATCTACGAAATACAAGATCTCAAGATTGCTATACCAGCAGTCTCTGAATGCTTTAAACGAAGCGAAGATAAAAAGGAACAATACTGGGAAAAACAAGAATACCCAAAAGAACTAGCTAAAATAAAAAGTGTCTTTGACTGGGAAGAGTACCCTACAGATTTTAAAGAAAAATGGTATGACTATATCGATAAAGAATTTGAACGTCGTGAGAAAGGTTACTTTTATTATAACAAGGGTGTTCCTAATTATATCACTGGGACTCACTACATGTATTTGCAATGGTCAAAAATCGACGTGGGTGCTGCCGACTACAGGGAATCGAATAAGTTATTTTTCTACTTCTGGGAAGCATGTAAAGCTGATAGCAGATGTTATGGGATGTGCTATCTTAAAAACAGACGATCTGGGTTTTCGTTCATGGCTTCAGCAGAGCTCGTTAACGCCGCCACAATGTCGTCAGATTCAAGATTTGGGATCTTATCAAAAACTGGGGCTGATGCCAAGAAGATGTTTACGGATAAAGTCGTACCCATATCTCTTAACTATCCGTTTTTCTTCAAGCCGATCCAAGATGGTATGGATCGTCCTAAAACAGAGCTCGCCTACAGGGTACCAGCTTCTAAACTAACTAGAAGAAAACTTGATGATAATGTCAAATTATCAGATATTGTTGGTCTTGATACAACTATTGATTGGAAGAATACAGGTGACAACTCTTATGATGGTGAAAAGCTAAAGATGCTAGCACACGATGAAAGTGGTAAATGGGAGCGACCTGATAATATATTAAATAACTGGAGAGTTACAAAAACTACACTAAGATTAGGTAGTAGAATTATTGGTAAGTGTATGATGGGATCAACATCAAACGCTTTAGACAAAGGTGGAAACAATTTTAAGAAATTATATTATGATTCAAGCGTTACGAGAAGAAATAAGAATGGTCAAACAAGCTCGGGACTCTATAGTTTATTCATCCCTATGGAATGGTCCTACGAAGGATACATTGATACTTATGGACTACCTGTCTTCGATACGCCAAAAACTGAAGTCACTGGAATCGATGGAGCAGCAATTGACCTCGGAGTTATCGAACACTGGGAAAACGAAGTTGAAGGACTCAAACAAGACCAAGACGGATTAAACGAATTTTACAGGCAGTTTCCTCGTACTGAGAAACATGCTTTCAGAGATGAAACAAAAGAATCTTTATTTAACTTAGTGAAGATATACGAACAGATAGACTACAATGAAGAAGTTTGTAATATAGCTTCTGTTACTCGAGGTAGTTTTCAGTGGCAAAATGGAGTTAAGGATACTAAAGTGATATTTTATCCTAATAAAGATGGTAGGTTTTTAATATCTTGGGTTCCACCTAAAAATCTTCAAAACCGAGTGATTATAAAAAATGGAACTAAATACCCTGGCAATGAACATGTTGGAGCGTTTGGTTGTGATAGTTACGATATATCAGGAACTGTAGATGGTAAAGGTTCTAATGGGGCTTTACACGGTCTTACTAAATTTAGTATGGAAGATGCTCCACCAAATCATTTTTTTTTAGAATATATATCAAGACCACAGACTGCTGAAATATTTTTTGAGGACGTTCTTATGGCTTTAGTATTTTATGGTATGCCTATACTTTGTGAAAATAACAAGCCAAGACTTTTGTACTATTTAAAGCGTAGAGGTTATAGAGGTTTTAGTATGAATCGTCCTGATAAAATTTGGAACAAATTGTCTACAACAGAAAAAGAGATAGGTGGAATACCTAACTCTAGCGAGGATATAAAGCAAGCACACGCAGCAGCAATAGAAACATATATAGAAGAACACGTTGGCATTCAAGGTGAGGAATTTGGTGATATGTACATGCAGTTAACTTTAGAAGACTGGGCTCGCTTTAATATAAATAATAGAACTAAACATGATGCGTCTATAAGTTCAGGTTTGGCTATTATGGCTTGTAATAAGAATAAATACAAACCTAATCAAGAAAAGAAATTAAAGCCAATTGATTTAGGCATAAAAAGATACGATAACAAAGGAAGTGTTTCCAAAATAATAAAATAAATATATGCAAATTTACACTAACAACAATAGCTCTTTTCCAAGTCAGGTGGTACCTGATGCAGAGAAAGCTACTTTAGAATATGGTTTAGCTGTCGGTAGAGCTATTGAAGGAGAATGGTTTAGGAATTATAGAAGTGCATATAATACTCCGGGTTACGCTGTGAATTTCAATCAATACCATAACTTAAGATTATATGCTAGAGGTGAACAACCTGTTCAAAAATACAAAGATGAATTAGCTATAAATGGAGATTTATCTTATTTAAATCTAGATTGGAAACCTGTTCCTGTTATATCTAAATTTGTTGATATTGTTGTTAATGGAATATCACAAAGAAATTTTGAAATAAATGCTTTTGCTCAAGACCCAGTTTGTTCAAGGTCAAGAACCGAATATGCTACAGCTTTGTTAACAGATATTAATGCTAAGAAATTTTTACAAACAGCACAGCAAACACTAGGTATAAACGCTTTTAATTCTCCAAATCCTGAAACTGCTCCACAAGACGAACAAGAACTAGAGATACATCTTCAGATGGATTTTAAACAAAGTGTTGAAGTAGCGGAAGAAGAAGTTATAAACCAAGTTTTAGATAAAAATAAATACGATCTAACTAGAAGAAGGTTTAATTATGATTTAACAGTTTTAGGTATTGGTGCTGTAAAAACAAATTGGAACAAAGCAGAGGGTATAACTGTAGACTACGTAGATCCAGCTTGCTTAGTTTATTCTTATACTGAAGATCCTAATTTTGAAGATATATATTACGCTGGAGAAGTCAAGTCTGTAGCTTTAGCAGATTTAAAAACGCAGTTTCCTGATCTCACAGACGAAGAAATGGAAACTATACAACAATATCCAGGAAACGCAGAGTATTTAAGAAACTGGAGCGGTAGATCAGATGATTTAACTGTGCAAGTTCTTTATTTTGAATATAAAACATATAGCGACCAAGTCTTTAAAATAAAAAAGAATTCTTTCGGATTAGAAAAAGCATTAGAAAAACCTGATTTTTTCAATCCACCTGAAAGTGATAACTTTGAAAGAGTGTCTAGAACTATTGAAACTTTATATAGTGGAGCTAAAATACTAGGTCACCCTATGATGATGAGCTGGGGTTTATCAGAACACATGACTAGACCCACCGCTGACACTGTTAAAGTAAAAATGAATTATAATATATGCGCCCCTAGAATGTATAAAGGGCGTATAGAATCTTTAGTTTCTCGTATAACAGGTTTTGCTGATATGATACAACTAACTCATTTAAAAATTCAGCAAGTACTAGCTAGAGTAGTTCCAGATGGTGTATACTTAGACATGGATGGTTTAGCTGAAGTAGATTTAGGAAACGGAACTAATTACAATCCTGCTGAAGCATTAAACATGTATTTTCAAACTGGTAGTGTAGTAGGTAGATCTTTAACTCAAGACGGCGATGTTAATAGAGGTAAAATACCAGTGCAAGAATTACAGACTGGTTCAGGCGGTGGTAAAATACAATCTTTAATACAGACTTATCAATACTATTTGCAAATGATAAGAGACGTAACCGGTTTAAATGAAGCTAGGGATGGAAGTACTCCAGACAAAAACTCTTTAGTTGGTTTACAAAAAATGGCAGCAGCTAATTCAAATACAGCTACAAGACATATATTACAAGCAAGTATGTACCTTACCCTTAGAACATGTGAGAATATATCTCTTAGGGTAGCTGATTCATTAGCTTTTCCTTTTACTAAACAAGCTTTAAGAAATAGTATATCAGCTTTTAATGTTGGAACTTTAGATGAGTTAACGAAAATAAATATACATGATTTTGGTATATTTTTACAGCTAGAACCAGACGACGAGGAAAAAGCTAAACTAGAAGAGAATATACAAGTAGCATTAAAATCTGGACAGATATATTTAGAAGACGCTATAGACATACGTGAAGTTAGAAACATTCAATTAGCTAATCAGTTTTTAAAATATAGAAGAAAGAAGAAACAAGAAGCTGATCAAAAAGCTCAACAAGCTAATATTCAAGCTCAAGCTCAAGCAAATGCAGAAACAGCTGAAAAAGCTGCTTTAGCTGAAGTTCAGAAACAGCAAGCATTAGCTCAAACTCAACTTCAAATTGAACAAGGCAAGTCACAGTTTGAAATAAAAAGAATGCAAACTGAACTGCAAATGAAAAAAGAATTAGCAATGCAAAAGTTTGAGTTTGATATGAAACTAGCTCAAGTAGATGTACAAAAAGAACAAGCTAGAGAGCAAAGTATTGAAGATAGAAAAGATAAAAGAACTAAGATACAAGCTACTCAACAAAGCAAGATGATAGACCAAAGACAAAATGATTTATTACCTACAGATTTTGAATCTGACCAAAACAGTGGAGAAGTTGATTTAAACAATTTACAAATCACCTAATCCTTACATTAACTATTATATTATATTATGTCAAAAACAAAACAAGAAGAGGAGGCTAAACCTCTTAAAATTAAAAAACCAACGCTTAAAAAACACGAAGACAAACTTCACAAAGTAACAATTAACGAAAAACCTAAAGAAAATGCCGTTCAAGAGCAAAGCACAACAAAGGTGGATGTACAAGTTCATGCCGAAGATGGCAAAAAAGTGGAGCCAGATGTATCAAAGCAAGAACTTACCGGAGAAAGTATCAAAGAAGTAAAATCTCCTATAACTGAAATAAAAGCGAAAAATACGCTAGACGACAAACCAGAACTAAAAGCACCTGTAGAGAAAAAGGTTGTAATGCCTGAAAATATAGAGAAGTTAGTAAACTTCATGAGAGATACTGGTGGAAGTATAGAAGATTATACTAGGTTAAATAGAGATTATTCTCAGTTAGATGAGTCTAATTTATTAAAAGAATATTATAAAAATACTAAACCTCATTTAGATCAAGAAGAAATAGAATTTATAATGGAAGATAAATTTTATTACGACGAAGAGATGGATGAAGAACGCGAGGTAAAGAAAAAGAAACTTGCTAAAAAAGAAGAAATTGCAAAAGCTAAAAGCTTTTTGGAGGAAACAAAGAGAAAATATTACGATGAAATCAAGTTGAAATCAAACGTAACTCAAGAACAAAAAAAAGCAATGGAGTTTTTCAATAAATACAACGAGGACCAAAAAATAGCTAGTAAGAGACGAGATATATTTAACAATAAAACTAAAGAGCTTTTTTCCGATAAATTCAAAGGTTTTGAATTTAACATTGGAGATAAACAATTTAACTATAATGTTCAAAATGTAGAAACTGTCGCTGAAGATCAAGCAAGCTTAACAACGTTTATTAAGAAGTTCTTAAATAAAGACGGAGAAATAGCAGATGCTAAAGCTTATCATAAAGCTATTTACGCCGCGAAAAATGTAGATACTATAGCTAATCATTTTTATGAGCAAGGTAAAGCCGACGCCGTTAAAGATGTTATGGCAAAATCTAAAAACATAAACGCAGAACCAAGATCACAAAGTGGTGGTGATGTATTTATAAACGGATTAAAAGTAAAAGCAATAAGTGGGGATAATGGTACTAAGTTAAAATTTAAAAGTAAAAAATAAAAACTAAAACTAAAAATTATGAGTTTTGTAACTGGTGGGAGTTTTCCCGCTTCATTAGTCCCTGCGCAAAACAGGATGGCTTTACAATCAAACTACTTAACGTTTGATGGTGGTGCTGGAGGAAACTTCGCACAACAATATTTACCAGAGCTTTACGAAGCAGAGGTAGAAAGATACGGAAACCGAACTATTGGTGGTTTCTTGAGAATGGTAGGTGCAGAAATGCCTATGACTTCTGATCAAGTTATTTGGTCTGAACAAAATAGACTTCACGTTGCTTATAAAGGTGTAACTTCTGCTCTTGTTGGTGGTGGTAATACTACTGATATAACTGTAACTTTGAATATTACAGCTGCTGAAAACCCAAGTTTAAACGGTGCTGTAAGACAAGGTCAAACTATCTTACTATCAGATGTTGCTACAGGTTTAGTTACAGCTAAAGCTTTAGTTCAAACTGTAACTAGTACAGGTGGTGGTATAACAAACGATATACTTACTTGTTCATTATATGAAACAACTGCTGCTGCTTTTCCAGCTGGATTATTAGGTACTGCTGCATGTAACGTATTTGTATACGGTTCTGAATTTGGAAAAGGAATGGTTGGAATGGAAGGTTCTATTGAGCCAAATTTCACTCAATACCACAACTCTCCATTAATTCTTAAAGATAACTTCAAAATCAGTGGATCTGATGCTGCTCAAATTGGTTGGGTTGAAGTTTCAACTGAAGATGGTCAATCAGGATATTTATGGTATTTAAAGTCTGAATCTGAAACAAGATTGAGATTTGAAGATTACTTAGAAATGGCTATGATTGAAGGTGAATTAATGACTAATGCTGGCGTTAATTTTCAATATGGACCAGCTGGTGGTGGTAGTGATATCAAAGGTACTGAAGGTTTATTCGCTGCTATTGAAGCAAGAGGTAATGTATACTCTGGTTTTGCTGGAGCTGCTGCTCCTGGTTCAGGTGCTTTAGGTGATTTCGATGAAATCCTTAAAAACTTAGACAAGCAAGGTGCTATTGAAGAAAACATGTTATTCTTATCTAGATCTACTGCTCTTGATTTTGACGATATGATTGCTGCTGTTAACGGTGGATTTGCTTCTACTCAAGCTGCTTCTTACGGTCTTTTTGAGAACGATGGAGATATGGCATTAAACTTTGGTTTTTCTGGTTTCAGAAGAGGTTCTTATGACTTCTACAAAACTGACTGGAAATATCTAAATGATGCTTCTTTAAGAGGATTAGATAAAGAAATAGACGGTGTATTAGTTCCTGCTGGAACAACTACAGTATATGACCAAATGTTAGGATCAAATATTAGAAGACCTTTCTTACACGTAAGATATAGAGCTTCTGAAACTGAAGACAGAAGAATGAAGTCTTGGGTAACTGGTTCTGTAGGCGGCGCGTATACTGACACTTTAGATGCGATGACTGTAAGTTTCTTATCTGAAAGATGTTTAGTAACTCAAGCTGCTAATAACTTCGTGTTATTCAAAGGAGCTTAATAATTATAAACATTTAAAAATATAGAAATTATGGGTTTATTAAAAATGTCAAACGCAGCAACTGGAAAAGTAGTTAGCTGTGACAACGTTATAGATATAGTATCTGGATCAAGTGGTTCTGGTGCTACAGAAGTTATAACAATAGATATATCTTACGGTGTATCAGTAAGTATGGATGATGGCGCAGGATCTAAGTCTGCTTTATTAAAAGCTGCTATCACTTATGCTGCTCCTGGTGCTAGTAATGAGTATACATCTACTGAAGCTCAGGTGGAAGAGGCATGGCTTAAAGCTATTGCTAACCTATCTGGCGCTACAGGAAGTATGATCGAAGCTCCACAGCTTGGTGTAAAAGTAACGGCAACAGGTGCTGCTTTAGCAAACTCTGTTCCTACTTTGGTTATCAAACATGGTGCTGAATTAGCATAAACAATTGCAATAAGATCCCGCTTCGGCGGGGTCTTTTTAATTATTATATTATATTATATTATGGAAACAAAAGAAAAGAAATCTTCTAAAGTAGTAGACGCTTGGGAGTATAAAGATAGAAATTATTATTTATTAGGAAACAAAGAACCTTTAACGTATACTTTACCAAGTAGACATTCAAAGAGATATCCTTTAGTTTGGTTTGATGAAGAACTAGGATATGAAAGAGAGCTTAGATATGCTACTAATCAACAAAGCGTTTTTGTAGATGAGCAAAAAGGCAACGTAACTCTTAAGCATATTGTATTTGAAAAAGGTCATTTATTAGTACCTAAAGAAAAAAGAAATCTTCAACAATTTTTAGCAAAACACCCACACTCTAATTTAATATTTAAAGAGCATGATGAGGTTGTTGTAGCTGAAGATGAGTTTGACTATTTAGAAATGGAGATAGCAGCCATGAACTTAGCTTATGATATGGATATTGAAAAAGCAGAAGCTATATTAAGAGTTGAAGTTGGCACAGCAGTCTCTAAACTAAGTTCTAAAGAGTTAAAAAGAGATATATTAGTTTTTGCAAAAAGAAATCCAAGACTATTAATAGAATTATCTCAAGATGAAAATGTAGAGCTAAGAAACTTTGCTATAAAAGCTGTAGAAGCTAGAATAATAACTTTAGCTGATGATCAACGAACTTTTAAATGGGCAAGTAATGGTAAAAAATTAATGACCGTACCTTTTGAAGAAAATACTTACTCAGCTATAGCTGCGTGGTTTAAAACAGATGAAGGACTTGAAGTTTATAAGTCTATACAGAAAAAGTTAAGATAACAAGTGATTATAAATTAGGGTGGTATTTCGCCACCCTTTTTTTTTAAAAATATTAAAATGGCAATAAACGTAAACACTGTATATACAACTGTACTAAGTATTTTAAATAAAGAGCAAAGAGGATATATAACGCCTGATGAGTTCAATAAGCTAGGCACTCAAGTACAATTAGAAATCTTTGAAAAGTTTTTTGAAGATTATAACCAGTACATACGTATGCCAAAAACAGATGTAGAGTTTGCATCAAGAATGGATCATATACGTGAAGAATTTCAAGTATTTGAAAAAAGTGAGTCAGCTTATAATCCTGCTGCTCAAACAAATAATATTTATACTCAACCTCAAGATCTACATAGATTTGGTTCAGTAAATTACAATAAAGGAATAAACTCTCCTGAAATAGAAATAGTAAGTGCTAGAGAATACACACAGCAAATACTTTCTCCTTTGACACAACCGTCGTCAAATTTTCCTATAGCTAAATACAAAGAAGATAAGATTACTGTATATCCTACAGTTACCAACGCTTATGCTACAACTGATGTAACTTTTAATTATATTAAAAAACCATCAGACGTGAGATGGGGTTATACTATTGGAAGTTTAGGACAATATATTTATGATTCTAGAGTTTATGATGCTACTGCTGTAGCTTTAGGTAGTTTAACTTCTTCTACAAATTTTGGCGGGTTTGAAGCTAGCTCTGGAACATATCCGTTAGTTCAAGGAGCGCTTGGAACTAATTTTACTACTAGTGGGTCAGGTACAGGTTTAGAAATTTCAGTTAATATTATAGGCACTAACCCTGTTGTTTTATCAAGTGCTACTGCTTCTATTACTGTAACTGCTTCTGGAAATGGGTATGCTGTAAACGATACTATAACAATACCCTCTACAGCTATTACTGGGCTAACAGGTCCTATTGTTATAACTTTAACTGCTGCTAATTTAATGGGAGCAACAGGTCAAGGTTCTATAGACTTCGAGTTAAGCAGCGCTCAACAAACAGAATCAGTTTTAAATATTTTAATGTACTCTGGTATAATAATAAGAGAAACTCAAATAAGTCAAATGGCTGCTAGTATGGCAAAACAAGAAGAAGACAATTCAAAAAGATAATAAAAAATGGGATTAATAAAAGAAACAAATGCTCAGTACTATTCTGGAGAAGACTTCGTAACCTCTACAGGTCAAACAACTATTACTTCCCCTTTTAACGTGCCTTTAAACGATGCTGGTGGAGGTAATCCTGCTTCTATAGCTAATTACGTAGTAGCCGTTAATAGTGCTTTAAATCCTAATACTTACACTGATTTAACTATTGGAACATATAGTGTATTTCAAAATACAATAACTATACCTGCTCAAGCTGTTGGCTTAATAATTAGAGTTAGATTAATACAACAAAGCATATGGGACAATTATAATAGCTATGCATATTTAAGTCTTAAAGATGTAGTAAACAATTTCATGGTAGGTTATGTTGGGTTAGATAAGGTAATACCTAGAGTAAAAAGATCTGACGTTATATTCCACGCGAAAAGAGGTTTACAAGAATTTAGTTATGATACGTTAAAATCTGTTAATCAATTAGAACTATCTATACCTCCTAGCTTATCTTTAGCTATACCTCAAGACTATGTTAATTATGTTCAGTTGTCATGGGTTGATACTTCTGGAGTTAAGCATATAATATATCCTACTAGATTAACAAGTAATCCTACACCTTTATTACAAGATAGCGAAGGCGTTCCAGTTCAAGGTAATTGGGGTGAAAATCTTGAGCCAGTTCAATCTGAAACAGATATTAGATGGGCTTCTAATAACAATTTAAACATTACAGGTCAAATAACCAATAGTCAAATAACTAATTATGCTAATGTTTATAACTGGTCATGGTGGAAGACAGCTTATGGGCAGAGATATGGTTTGGAACCTGAGACCTCTCAAAAAAATGGATGGTTTACTATAAATGAAAGAGAAGGGAAATTTAGTTTTTCAAGTGATTTAGCTAATCAAATAATAATACTAGAATATGTTTCTGATGGATTAGCTTATGATATGGACAGCAAGATACCTAAGATGGCAGAAGAAGCTTTGTACATGCACATAGCTTATTCAATACTAGCTGGTAGAGCTAATGTTCAAGAATATATAGTACAAAGATTTAAAAAAGACAGACGTGCTCAACTTAGAAATGCTAAAATAAGATTAAATAACATTAAAATAGAAGAGTTTACACAAGTGATGAGAGGTAAATCTAAATGGATTAAACATTAATAATATGGGTAACGTACAAAACACTTTCATCAAATCTAAGATGAACAAAGACTTAGATGATAGATTGTTAAGTAAAGGTGAATATAGAAATGCTGAAAATGTTAGTGTTAGCCGATCTGAATCAGCTGACGTAGGTGCTTTAGAAAATGTTTTAGGAAATTTAAACATAAATACATTTACTAGTGAACCTGGTGTAGTAGCTATTGGTAGCTACATGGATGAGTCTACCGATATGATATATGTTTTTCTTACAAATTATTCTGACACATCTAATGACTCTTTATCTAATACAGCTCCTAAATCAGCGTATTGTAGTATATGCATGTACAATGTTAACTCTAGTACATCACAAACATTAGTTAAAGGAAGTTTCTTAAATTTTTCTACTACACATAGCATGTATGGTATAAACGTTATAGAACAACTATTATTTTGGACTGATAATAGAAATCAACCTAGAAAAATAAATGTTAATTTAGCTTCTAGCGCTGATGCTACATCACCATACCCTCATTATTACAATGAAGAACAAATATCTTTAGCAAAGTATTATCCCTATAATGTTCCTACTTTATGGGATAAGATTGACAATATTACTTGCTCCTCAACTGCTGGTGGCGTAGTTACATTATCTGTCGCGAGTTCTGTCATAAAAGAAGGTATGTATATTAAGTTGAGTGGCAATAATTCCGCTGGAGATCCTCAGTCACAAAATATACGTGTAAGTGAAGTATTAGGATCACTACCTACAACGGATTTGATTGTTCAATCTACAGTTGCAGCTGATTTAATTTGGAGTAGTCAAGACGTAACTATTTACTATCCTACTAGCAAAAATAAAGCTACAGAATTTCTAGCTCCATCTACCTATGGAATGCTAACCAATAATGTTAGTTCAGGAACAACTGGTCCATTAAACATTACGCTACCCGTGTCTTCAGCTGGATTAGCTAATATTGAACCAAAAGTTGGGTGGAATATAATATCAGATACACTACAAGAGGATACAAAGATTCAATCTATTGATCCTTCATCCGTTTTTCCTAATTTAATAATAACACTATCAAAAGCGTCAGTAAATAATTCTGTTGGTAGAGATCAGTATTTATTTGCTTCTCCAAATCCTAACTATGATTCCGAATGGGCAGGTGATGAAGATTTTTTGTCAGATAAGTTTGTTAGATTTGCTTATAGATATAAATTTGAAGATGGAGAATATTCTTTAATATCACCTTATACTCAACCTGCTTTTATACCTAAGCAAGATGGATATATAACTTCTTTACCTGGTAATTTTGAAAATGTACTAACTGCTTCACCAATTGGTAGTTTACAAAGATTGAGTCTATTATTGTCTCAAGAAGAACAAATTGGTAATTCTACTATTATAGATTTTTTTGAAAACAAAGTACAAAATGTATCTTTAAATATAGAAACACCTTATGCTGTAAACACTTTAGCTAATGCTTTAAAAGTTTCTGATATTGAGATTTTATATAAAGAATCTGATGCTTTAGCTGTAAAAGTTTTAGATACTATTCCAGTAACTGATCTATCTATTACTAGTAATTCTACGACTAACTACTTATACAACTACGAGTCTAGAAAACCTATAAAAACATTAACAGAAGCTGACACAGTTAGAGTTTATGATAAAATACCAGTACGTTCTAAAACACAATCAGTAACTGGAAATAGAGTCGTATTAGGAAACTTTAGAGATAAACACTCTTCTCCTAGTACTTTAGATTTTTATGTAGGTGTATCTCCTAAGCTACAACCTTTTGAATCTAATACAAGTTATTCGTCTGTAGCATATCCTAACCATACACTAAAGCAAAACAGATCTTATCAAATAGGTATAGTTTTACAAGACAAATACGGAAGATCATCCGATGTTATATTGTCCTCTGCAACTGATGAAAGAGTTGAATTTCCAGCTAGCTCAAATCAATACTATGGAGGTTCTACCGTGTATGCTCCATATAAAAGTATATATTCTAATCCTGCGTGGAGTGATAATGACTTATGGAATTGGTTTGGTGATAGTTTAAAAGTTTTAATTCAAAACCCTATACCAAGTGTAATATCTAATGTTCCTGGATATCCTGGATTATATAAAAGTGGTGAAATAGACTCAGTAGCGAGTAATCCAACTGGACCACCGGTATTAGATGAGTTTATATTAGCTGGTGATTGGGACTCTGATATAGAAGTAGGTGATATAGTTGAAGGAATAGATAGCTCTTCAGACGCGTTTTCTGTAAGTATAATAGCAATAGATATACCTAATAAAACTATTACGTTATCTGAAGATGTAACAATAAGCGCTTCTACTTCTATAAAAATATACGGTAGATCAAATGAGACAGGATATTACTCTTATAAAGTAGTAGTTAAACAAACTTCACAAGATTATTACAATGTTTATTGTCCAGCTCCTTTAGCTGGATCACCTAACATAGAAACAGATCAAACAGAAAAAACTATTATTACATTACTAGCTGACAACATAAATAAAGTTCCTGCAGACTTAGCTAAAGTATCTCCAGTTCAAACACAGTTTAGAACCAGCGATGAGGTTCTTTTTCCACGAATAGCTGGTTTAAAAGATAATAATTTTAGTCGTCAATACTATTTAGGCACTAAGTTCTTCCCTGTTAATACTATAGGTAAAATGACTGATGTTGGTATTGAGATAGATATAAATGCGCCTGCATCTACACCTGGTATATATACTCCTAATAGTAATCCTTCATTAGGTATTTTAAATACTACTGGAACTACTTACGGCAATTTATATGGAAGTAATATTTGGGGACATAGTTTATTTGGGTCATTTACGCCGTCTCCAGGACCAACATTTTATTATTACTTGTCTGATCCAAGACCAGTGTGGGAAGTACAAACTAGTTCTGGAACTATAGAAAATGATTCTCCTGTAGATTGGAGTGCAGTGCAAGATACGTTTCCTATTACTGGTGTAGGTTTTGGCATGACAGTTCAAGTTTTATCTAATAGTACAGCTGAGGATAGAGATGATTTAGACGAACTTACAATAAGAGTAGTAAACGGTGGGAGTGGATATTTACCAGGAGACAAAATTAAAATAGCTAAACAACCAAATACAGTTGGTTCTTTTGGATGTTCATGGTCAGAACCTTTTATTATAACAATAGCTCCAGACGATATAAATATACCACAAGAAGGAAGACCTTTAGGCGTATTAGAGGTTAAGCCAAAAGAGTCAGCTTTAGATATATATTGGGAGACTTCTACAATGGGATTAATATCTACTTTAAATAAAGATATTCAAGAAGCAAACGCTCCTTATCAACCTACAGATTTAGACTTTGTAGCTTTAGGTCCAAAAGGAGGTATATTTAAATATGAAGAAAACGATGTTGTTAATACTACTATTTCTCAGTTCAAAATTAATAGACAAGATGGAACTCAATTAGTTTCTGCCACTGCTAGCTTAACTAGAGTTTTAGATGGTAATGGAACCAATGTAACTAATAATTTTGCCTTAAATACTGGTGGAGGTGGGACTTTTTCTTTATCTAACAGTGTACCTAATTACTTTAAGCAAGATCTTCCTTCTAATTCTTATAGTTTTACAATAGATGTAGTTAATACTGTTTCCGGATTACCTTATAGTAATACTTTTTTAATAGATGGTTCTTTAACAAACATTACCCCATCTTTTACGGTTTGTCCAGCACCTGTTACTTCAACAACCGATAATAATTATGTATTCACTCTTAAAGCTGTAAATGGAGCAGCTGGTGATCAAGCTTCTAAACAATTGCAATGGAGTCAAAGTGACACAAATAATAATTGGATATTCTTAGATCCTATATCCGGAGCTGAGGCTAGTACTGGTTTATTTAATCAACAAAGAATACAATTAAACAACGTAGCAGATGGCACATATGTTAATAGTATAACTGTAACCGACGCTAGTGGTAATGGTTTAGTTAGTGCTTCTTGTGATTTAACTATAACAGTTCAAACTACATTTGCTAGTTAAATATGTATAAATACAAGTGATTATAAATTATGGCAATATTATTAGAAGTAGATTATTTTAATTCTTACTGGGTAAAGAAACTTACAGGCAATGGAGTAGCATACGCTGGCTCTAACAAACCTGTTGATCTTCCAGATGTAATGGCTATAAATCCAGGTGTAGCATATCCTGGTATAACTAAGTCATCTGAAAAGAATTTTTACATAGAAGAAGGAAGAATAAAGGGAGGTTACAATAACTTAGCCACAGATTATGGTGTTAAAGCTTATTTAAACGAGCCAGAACCTATACAACAACATAGGTTTAATTCTTTAATATATTCCGGTGTATATAATTCTAGAACAGGAGTTAATAATACTAATGTGTTTTCAGTGGCTGATGATTTGATAAGATCAGCGGATCCTGTTAATGGACCTATTCAAAAGACATATGCTGAAGACACTAACTTAATAGTACTTCAAAGAGATAAATGTAGTAGAGCATTAATAGATAAAGATACTATATACACAACTGAAGGTGGTACTCAAACTCAAGCCGCTAATAAAGTAATAGGACAAATAGTTCCTTACACTGGAGAGTACGGTATTAGCAATAATCCAGAATCTTTTGCTGTATATGGTTATAGAAAGTATTTTACTGATAAAGACCGTAATGCTGTAATGAGGTTGTCTAATGATGGTTTAACCGAAATTAGTGCGTATGGTATGACTGATTACTTTAGAGATGAGTTTGCTACGATAAGTGATGTAGGTATAGATTATAATGTAGACGCTAGCTTATCTGCAAATTCTTCAAGTACTAACACTACTTTTAAAATCGAAACTTCTACTTTAACTGGAGTAATAACTCCTGGAATGTCATGTTCTTATAGTGTTAATAATGGAAGTACTTGGGTTAATACAGGTGGTTTTGTAGTAAAAACATTAATAGACGGAACGGATACAATAGTTTATTTGTCAGAATTATTTGTGACAATAAGTGTTCCAACACCTCCAACTACAAACAATAACTTAATAAGATTTTATTATTCTACAACAGGTAAAATGATAGGCGGATGGGATATACATAATAAAAACTATGTATTGTCTATGCAAACAAATCCTTCATCTATAAGTACTTCAGTTGATACATATAATACTTTGTGTTTTGACGAGCAAATAAACGGCTGGGTAAGCTTTTACACTTATAAACCTACTCTAATGGGTAGTTTAAGAAATAAGTTTTATTCTTTAGATAACTCTCAGTTGTATCAACATTACGACGATACTGTTCAAAATAATAGAGGATTGTTTTATGGAGTTAGAAACCCATCTAATGTAACTTTTGTTTTTAATCCAAACCCTTCTAATGTTAAAGTATTTAAGACAATATCTTATGAAGGAAGTAATGGATGGGAAGTTAATTCGTTTGTGTCTGGACTGGAACAACCAAACCCAAGCACTAGTAATCCAGGCTCTTATATATCTAATCAGGATACTTCTAACAAAGTATATAGCTACGAAGAAGGTTTATATACTGACTCAGTAACTGGACAGCCTCAGCGCGCAGGATTTGACAGGAAAGAAAACAGATATGTTGCTAACTTAGTTTCTAGTTCTATAGCTAGAGCAGGTGAAGTAAGATTTGGATCTGACATGACGGGTATAAAAGGATATTTTGCTACAGTGACTATTGAAACAGATAACAGTACTCAATTAGGTGGAGCTAAAGAACTATGGGCAGTTTCATCAGACTTTGCTCAATCATCATAATAAAATTAAATGAAAAGTAAAACATCTAACGAATTAAAAAAAATTATTTCAGGAGCAGGTGTATTAAGTAAAAAAGACTTTAGAAGTAAAATGATAAAATTTCAAGATCAGTTTGCTAATCATGAGTTTTCAGTAATAAGAAAGTCTTTTGCCGAAGGAGATGATTTAGATTCGTTTGAAGGCGGAAGTTTAGAGCATGAGTTCGGAGATGGCACATATATTAGAAAAATAACAATGCCTAAAGGAACTATGCACCTGAGCGCTATTCATTTAGTTACTCATCCTTTTTTTGTAATGGAAGGAAAAGCAACAGTTATTTCTGATGAAGGTGTTTTTGAAATTGAAGCACCGTACCATGGTATGACAAAGCCTGGTACTCAAAGAATTTTGTATATAAAAGAAACTATGGTATGGATAACAGTACATCCTACTAATAAGAAAGATGTAGAACAAGTGGTTGATGATGTAATAGCGAAAGACTATAATCACCCAAAATTAAAACTAAAATAATATGGCATTTGGTATAGGCGCAATCACAGCCGCTGTTATAGCAGCTCCAGCAGTTATAGGAGCAATAGACGCAGGCGTAAAAAAACATAAATCTAACAAAGAAGCTGACGAAGCTGCTGATGCATTAGATCAAATAAACTCTTTAAAAGAAAGTAGACAAGACGTGATAGATAAATCTGATGACATCAGAGCTCTAAAAGCTCAAGTAAGTAATCCTTATGCTAATCTAACCGTTGCTACTCAAGCCGCTGAAATGCAAGCAGAGCAAACTGACATGGCGCTAGCAAATAGTTTAGACGCAATGATGAGTTCAGGTGCTTCTGCAGGTGGCGCAACTGCTTTAGCTAGAGCAGCAATGCAAAGTAAAAAAGGTATAGCAGCAAGTATAGAAGCTCAAGAGTCTGCTAATATTATGAAAGCAGCAGAAGGTGAAGAAAAAGCAGCAGCTGAAAGAATGGCGTTGGAAAAAGGAGCTTTATCTGAAGAAGTCAATGTATATAATAGACAAGAGCAGAGAGATTTAGACGAGTTAGCTAGATTAGAAGAAAAAGAAGATTATCATACTATGAGAGGAGATAACTTAAGTGACGCATCTACAGAGGCTTTTATGTCTGGTTTGTCAGGTAGTGCTCAAATTGCTGCAGATGCATATTTGTGAGAAAATCAAACAAAAAATAAATAAATAAAAATAAGATGGCATTAACAGCAACAGGAGGTAATTTAATAGCGGCATCACAAGCTAGAACATCTAAATTAGTAAGTGGTATTACTGGTACAATAAATAGATTAGCACAAGAGCAAAAAGCAGAAAACGAAGCACAAAATAGATTAACACGTGAAGCTAATGCATATACAGCTAATTTTGTTGAAGTATACTCTAAATCAGAAAAATCTTCTAATGTACAGTTTAATGAAGGAGCTAGAAAATGGGTTACCCAAGCAGCATCAAAGCAAAACAAAATGTATATGGAAGCTTATGGGCCAAATGGCACACCAGAGCTTAGAGATGCTTTAAGACTTCAACAACTTATGGACAATCAAGCATTGACCGACATGGGTGTTTTGATGGTTAAAGGTAATGAAATGAACAAGAAAATTGAAGCAAATAGAATCGGTGTTAATAAACAGGTTGAGTTAGGTAGATTTGTAAGAGGTTCTTCTACAGATTATTTAAACACTTTTCAAGGCTTGAGCATGAACCAATTTAACGAAGATGGAGTAAATTTTAAAACAGATGAAAATGGCCAGATTAGTCTTGTTGGAAAGTTAAAGAATGGGCAAGATATTAATAGAAACATAACAGCTGATGCAGCCGCTACTTCTAATGGTATCGAAGAAATAGAATCTATAGGTGAAGATGATTTAATAGAAAAAACACTTGGTGACAAATGGAATAATGACAAAACTGGATTAAAAAAACATTTTCTAGGCCAAACTAAAGACTTTACCACATATAGTAAAGATGGTTTAACAAAAACAACTACAACAAGAAGTGTTTACGATGCTGAAAGTATTAAAAAGTCTTTATTAACTGACTATAAATCTAAACTAAATGCAGACATAAGAAATTCTGGATTTGGTAAAACTTGGGATCAATTATACAGAGGCGGCTATATAAAAGATGAAGATGGAAATCAAATGATTGAAGGAGATTTAGCTTGGAAAACCATAAAAGATATAAATCAAGGGATATACAACAAGGCTGCTGACACGAATGACGATAATGAAATATCTGATGAAGAGCTTAAGGAATTCAAAGAAAGAACAGAAAATGCTGCTAGAAGAGGTTTAGCTAACTATTATTCAGAGATGCTAGCTCCTCAAAATGATGAAAACTTAGATACTAAAACTATTAAGATGCATAGTCTTAGCCAATACACTAACCAACAGAAACAAGCATTTGAAGAAGACAAAGATTCGTACTATAAATTTACAGAAGACATTGACAAGAAGAACTACAAAGGCGATCCTGCAGGAATAGTTAAAGTATTAAACGAGACTAGAACTGCTGCTCAAAGATCAAAAGATAATCCAACACAGAATCAAAAATACATGACTGGAAAAGAGTATAATGAAGCTAATCCACCTGAAGGTATGTTTGAGGATGGTTTACCTGAGGGCAGTATAATAAAAATTATTGGTGGCACTCAACCTGTTATTGTTATGACAGCAGACGAGGTTAAAACATCAAACCAAGCAGAACTTAATAACTTAATATTTGACGTTAGTGGATATGATGGAGCAGCTAAAGGTTATTTTAACATACTTGATCAAAGTATACAAGATGAAACCCGCACGTTCGACACACAAAAAGCGGCAGAAGAAGCTTATGGTGTTGGAAATGTTATAAAAATTAATGGAATCTTTAGAAAAAATAAATAAAATATAATGGAAGAAATATACTTGATCGACGGTATAGAAAACACTTTAGCTGAAATGCAAGCAGCAGCAGCAGCTTCTCGAATGGAACTTACTGATTATATAGCCGCTACTGGTGCTGTTAAAAAGCAAGCAGAAGAAGAAGTGGAAAAGCAAGAAGCTACAGCGGTGGATGCTGCGGAAGTTGTAGCGGAAGATGTAGCAGTAGAAGAGAGTACGGATTTAGAGTCGGTAGATACTTCATTGGATTCTCCATATCTTAGTGCCGGAAATGTAGGTAAATTTTTAGGTTATAGAAATTCATTCAATCCAACCAGTTCTTTAGAAGAGTTAGCACAATCAAGCATTGAGCAAGAAGAGGAAGAAGATTTTATTTTAAACCCTGATTTAGATTATCAAACAGGTAAAGATGAATATGGTAGAGAACGTGATGGATCTATAGAAGATGCATTAGACGATGCTAATCCTGGAAGCTATGGTGTTACAGGACAAGATGTTGTAGATAATTACGTTCGTAATCAAAAAACAATTCAAAAGGATAGAGAAAGAATAGAACAAGAAGCTAAAGATTTAGAGAAAAGAAGAAATAAGCTTGAGTTAGCAGAAAAATATGCTGGATTTCCAACTCATAGAGAATTTTGGACGAACAATGAAAAGCAACAAAGAAACGAGGATGAAAGAATAGCCTATGAAAAAGCTTATGAAGAAAATCAATTAGAACTTGAAGCTTTAGTTGATGAAGAGTCTAGATTTTATAGGTATAAAAGTAAAGAAGCTTATAATGAGGAAATAGCTGCAAATCCTTTATTAAATTCTAAGTTAACAGTAGACGAACAAGTTGCAGCATACCAAAATGATTTAAATGCTGTTAGAGATTTAAACACTACTGATGAGGAAAAAGCAAGATTAATGCTTCAGCTACCGGTTCCTAGGTTAGTAAACATAAAATATGATTCTAAAAGTCAAACAACTAATGTTATTCCTAAACCAGAAATAGTTAATAAAGTTCAATCTAAACTTGGTACTATAACTAATACAGATAATGAAAAAACTATACAAGTAAAAGTAGACAAAGCTGTTAAAGAGTTAATGAACGAAAATCCTATTGTAACATTGACTAGAAAAACTATTGCTGCTAAATATGAAAAAAGAATTGCTGTTGAACAAAAAAGATTAGAAGATTTACCTATTACAAACGAAGAAAGAACAAAACTTCAAGCTGAGTTTAATAGCAAAATGAATACTGAATATGCTAAGGAAATAAACTCTAATCAAAACATTAATGATTTTTTTGAAGACTATACTTTAATAGCCAGCGATGCTGCCGCTAAAAATAATAAGGAATGGAAAAGAGCCAATAATGTAATACTAGCTGGTGTTGATTTTGCAAGATACAAAACAAGTGGTGTTCCAATAGTGGCTGGTGCTGTAGATTTTGGAACAAGTATAATTGAGGGAGTATACAAAGCTTTAGGAATTAATGCTCCTATTACTGCTAATCAAATAACTATATCAAGTAGTCAGTTAGGTGCAGAGAGAACAGCTGGTGAAATAGCTATGGCTTCAAGACTTAATCCTAAAGACATTCTTAATGTTAAAGTAAGTGGTTTTTATGGTGAAGAAGTTATTGGTGATATTAAAAGTGTAGATACTCCTAATGGACCAAAAGGTTTTGATGTTTTAGACGAAAGAGGTAAATCAAGAAATACTGCTGATTACAGAGGAAAGACTAAAAAAATGACTGTAGCTGAGTATTTAAAATATAAAGAAAGCCAAGCTGCGGGATATAAAAAAGATATAATAACTGATATAGAAGATATAGAAGGTTATGATAAATATGCTGAAATATTTCAACAAGTAGACTGGGATGAAGGTATAACTTTTGCAAATGCTGGTATGGCGGTAGGAGAAACCCTTCCACAGATGGGTGTTACTATGGCTGGTGCTGTAACTGGAAATCCTGTGCTAGTTGCTCTTGGAACCGCAACTATGTTTGCTCAAGAATATGGTTCGATGTATTACGATACTTTGCTAACTGGTTTGAGAGAAGATTTAGACAGAGAACCTACTACTGAAGAAATATACCAAGCGTTAGAAGAAGGTAAATATGCAGATCAATCTGAAGCTGCTGCTTTTGCAGCAATTAGTACTTCTTTAGAGCAAGCTGGTAACTTAATAGGTGTTAGTAAAGCTTTTAAAGCTTTAGGTGTAACAGAGAAAACAGGTTTAAAATCTTTATTCAGAGGTGAAATAAAAGGTTTTTTAAAGAATACTGGTAAAACAGCTTTAGTAGCTGGAGAATCTGGTTTTGTTGAAGGATTAACAGAAGGCATGCAGCAAGGTGTTTCACAGTTAGGTACTGGTTATCAATTAAAAGGTTTACCAGGCTTGTTTGATTATGGAAACTTTGATGAAATAGTTGAAGCAAGTAAAAGTGGTGCTGTTGTAGGTGTTATTATACCTAGCGCAAGAGCTTTTAGAAGACAAACTAAAGTGGAAACTAGAGCAGCTTTAACTAAAGTAGCAGTTGGGTTAGATATTAGTGGTTTAGGAGAAAATTTAAAGAAAGCAGATAAAGCTTTTAATAATGCGATTGAAGGCGTTGATCAAAAAGTAAAAGACAATGAAATAACAGAAGAACAAGGTCGTGAAGAAAAAGAAGCAATATCAGATGTAAGAAACTCTACATTAAAAATGCCTAAAGAGTTTTATAGTTTTAATGAATCACAGCGTTCTTCTTATTTAGATGCAATGATTAGAAAGCAAGAACTTGTTAGAAAAATCAAAAACCTTGATGATAGTTTTACTGAAAAAGATAATGCAGAACTAGATCAAGTAAATGAATATTTAAGAGGTTTAATTCAACGTCAAACTGGTACTGAAACTAAATCATATGAAGTTTCTGACGCTATAAAGCCCACAGAAATAGTTGAAGAAGGATCTAAAGAAGATCTAGAAGGTAAAATAGCTGCTACTGATCTAGAGTTATCAGCTATGGAGCAAGTTGAAAAAATGCGTAAAGGAGAAGGAGCTGTTGCAAAAATAGCCTCGGAAGTGGGTGATACTGAATTTAAAGCTGATGAGTCTATAGGAGAGGGAGCAGCTATGGAGGTATTTGATACAACTGAAGAGTTAGAAAGTAATTACACGACTTACGCTGAAAACCAAAAAGCTAAAGTACAAAAACAAATTGATGCTATTAAAGATCCTAATTCTAAAGAAGGTAAAGCTAAAGTACAGGAATTGCAAGATCAAATATCTCAAATAGATCAACAAGTAAGTGATATAAAACGTTCTGACGCTTTTATTTTACCTAATGGACAAATAGTAATAAATAAAGAAGTTGCCGCTAGAAAAGGTGCTATTTCGGCTGCTTCACACGAGTTGCTTCACAAAATTTTAAAATCAGAATTTAGCGATAAAACTAGAGCTGTAGAATTAGCAGATCAATTTAAAAAGACTTTAAGTAGTAAAGAGTTAAGAATAGTTCAAAGAAGAATAGACAATAATTATAGATACCAAAGGGATGAGAACGGTAATATATTGTTTGATGAGTATGGAGCTATAGAAAACGACTATAAAGACTATGCTGAAGAGTACTTAACATCGTTCTCTGATGCTATAGCTAAAAAAGAAATTAAATGGTCTGACAACCTAGGCGCGAGACTATGGGAGATGAAAGAATTTTTGCTTAGCGGTTTTAGAAAAAAAGGATACACTGATATAAAATTTCAAAACGGAAGAGATGTTTATAATTTTATAAAAGATTATCAAAAAAATATTAAGAAAGACAGAATATCTAAAAGAGCTAGATTAATGGCTGATGCAGGCAAAGGACTTGTTGCTGATACAAAGACTTCTAAGACTGATAAACCCACAGCACTGCAAGCTATTAATCAACTTGTTCCACAAGACATCAAAACTAAGGCAGATTACGATGCTTTTGTTAGTGATCGTAGAAAATTTCCAGCTTTGTTTAATGCTACATTCGACAGTCAAGAAGCACAAGCTTTTGGCATGAATATTGACCAAGATGGTGTGATAAGCAACTACGTTAAAAGTAGATCTACAGGTGATGAGTATCCTGGCGCTATACAATCAGTTAGAGATAGGTTAACTAATTTTGATCCAACTGCTAAAAGAGCTGATGGTTCGACGGTAGGTATAGAAGGTTTTGGTGAATTTATATTTGCTAATACTAACTTTGGAAAAATGGACTCTAAAAAGAAATTAGCAAAAGCTAGTGAAAAAAGAAAGTCTGAAACTGGTTTAACTGATAAAGAAGGTAAACCTTTGAATATAGCAGCTGATGATACTCCTACAACAAGAGTTGAAAGTAAAAAAGATAAAGTAACTCCAAGATCTAAAATTAAAAAAGCAGTTCCTGAATTAATAACTCAACAAGTTGAAGAAGATATAGAAGTTGCTGCGTTAGAAATATTAGAAGGTGTAAGACCAGATCCTAATTCTAAAGAGTATAGACCTTTTATTACACAAGTTCTTGAAGCTAAGCTTACTCCAAAGATGAAAAAAGCTTTTGGTACAGCTAAAGGGTATGAGTTTCTAATCAAGAAGCTAGCTCCTAAAATGAAAGAGCTTTTACCTGTTCAATACTTTGTTAAGTTAGAATCACAAGTTAAACCTGAAGATAGAGTTTTCACTAACCCACCTGTAGACTTAGGTACAAATGCTGAAATTGATGCAGCTATGGATAAAGGAACAGTATATGTAGAGAACAATGCTCAAGGTGTTAATTCTTACACATTTAAAGATTTTAACAATCAAGATCTTATAGATTTTATACTAGCTCCACCGGTTAGCCCAACGACTGGTAAGAAAAGTGGATTAAGAGGTACTAGAAAAACATCAACTGCTGCATCTACTGCTATAGAAGTAGGTAGAGATATGGTAGTATCTTTAGCTGAAGGAAGAGTTTCACCTGCTGAAAGAGCTTTACTAGCTAAAAAACTACAAAGAGATCCAAGAATTAAGTTTAGTAATACTGCTCAAAAAGAAGAATATAAAAGTCATATTAAGAAATTTGCAGATAATTTAGTAGATCAAAATTTAGGTTATAATAAAAAAGCTATTGAAAGAGCATTATATAAGACCTATATAAATGAAAACACTAGTGATGTATGGGGTAAAACTTTAGAAGATAAAGAAAGAAGTTTATCAGAGTTAGCTAGAGATCTAGTCAATCCTATTAAAAAACTTACTAAACCCAAGGGTAAAACATCTTTAAAAACATTAAAAGCTTTCCCAGACATAGGAGAATTTACTGTAGAAGAATTAACACAAAAAGAATTAGCCACAAACTTAATTAAAGCTTTAGACTTAGATATAAAAAACTTTGGAATTGCATTTGAAGATCCAGCAAATGTAACATTTCAAAGACAACTAGAAGCTGATTATATAAATAGCTTAGTTGAAAGTAAAGGTAAAGAGGAAGCAGTGAGAATAGCTCTTACTATACTTAAAGGTCATAATGCAACTGCTTCTAAAATAGGAGCTAGTAACTTAGGTGTTTTAGAACCAGGAGGGCAACGATACCAAGTTTTTGAAGGTATGGAGGATTATGTAAACTCTGTTATTAATACAATACCTAAAGTTAGAGTTAAGACAGGTAAAACTAAAGATGGAAAAACAACTATAGAGTCTATAACTATAGATGGCAAACCTATTGATAAATACCCAAGTAGACAAGCTCAAAAGTCTAAGAGTAAAAAACATTTTCAAGAAACTTTTGAAAAGAGAAAAGAAGAATCTGATGAAGTTTGGGAACTTTTATTAGATTATATTGATTTCATGAAAGCAAACGGAAATAACTTGAGTTTTGGAATGACTATGATGTCATTAAAAAGTAGTATGGATAGCATGCTTAAAGCTGCTGCTTTAGCTAAATACTATTATGTAGGGCCCAATATGAAAGCTAGTGAACTTAGATATGAACACATGATACCTACGGAATATGTAGCTTTAAAACTAACTCAACATTTTTTAGGTAAAAAAATAGATTTAAAAGCTTTAAAAGATAGATACAATGTAGCTGTTATTCCTAAAATAATGGATGATAATATTAACGTTCAACTTCAAGCCGTGATGCCATCGTACTGGAACGAAACTATGTCAGAAACTGAGCGCTACTTTAGCGAGCTTACGTTAGGTTATCCTAATATGTACGCTTTAGAAGTTATTGGTGGTGAAAATAAAGGAGATATAATAGGTGAAGATTTTTTAAAGCTAAATGATGCTAAATTAAAAGCTAAAGTAAAAGTTAATATACCAATAATTGACGATGCTAAAGTAATGAATACTAAAAATTCATACAGCATGTCATCAGAAGATGTTCTTAATAAAGCTGCTAGTTTAGATGAAGCTTTACGTAATGCTCGTAATCCTAATGCTCCAGTTAAAAAGATTAGAGTATTTGACTTTGATGACACATTGGCTAGAACTAAAAGCAACGTACTATATACAATGCCTGACGGTACTAAAGGTAAATTAACCGCTGAAGAGTTTGCTAAAAAAGGAGATGCTATGTTAGCTGAAGGAGCTGTATGGGATTTTTCAGAGTTTAACAAAGTAATGGATGGTAAAAAAGGTCCATTATTTGAAGTAGCTAAGAAAATACAAGATACTAGAGGAACAGAAGATTTGTTTGTACTAACAGCTCGTGCTCAAGAAGCTTCACCAGCTATTAAAGAATTTTTAGATGCTATTGGTTTAAATATACCACTTAAGAATATATCTGGCTTAGGTGATAGCTCTCCATTTGCTAAATCAAACTGGATAGTTGATAAAGCAGCAGAAGGTTACAATGACTTTTATTTTGCTGATGATGCAACACAGAATGTTAAAGCAGTAAGAGATGCATTAGAAGTATTAGATGTTAAATCTAAAACTCAACAAGCTAAGATTAAGTTTAGTATGTCAATGAGCGAAGAGTTTAACGTTATAATAGAACAGTCTAAAGGAATAGATAGGTTTAAAGTATATTCAGACGTTAAAGCTCAGTTGATTGGAGCTAGAAAAGGTAAGTTTAAGTTTTTTATACCACCATCAGCTGAAGATTTTCAAGGTTTATTATACGCTACATTAGGTAAGGGTAAACAAGGTATGGAACAAATGAAGTTCTACGACAAAGCTTTATTAAAACCTTATTCTCAAGCTATGGAAAACTTGTCTACTGATAGAGTTAATTTAATGGCTGATTTCAAAGCTCTTAAAAAAGAATTAGATGTTCCTAAAGACTTACGTAAAACTACTGAATCAGGATTTACTAACGAACAAGCAGTAAGAGTTTATTTATGGGCTAAGACTGGTCAAGAAATACCTGGTTTATCTAAAAAAGATTTTAAAGAACTAAATGACTTAATAGAAAACGATCCTAAGCTTAAGACGTTTGCTGAGCAAATACTATCTATAACTAAAGGAGATGGTTATTCCACACCTAAAGCTGATTGGGCTGTAGGAACTGTTACAACTGATTTAATAGAAGTTTTAAATACTACTAAGCGTGGTAAATATTTAGAAACATGGCAAGCTAATGTAGAAGCTATATTTTCTAAAGAAAACATGAATAAATTAGAAGCTGCTTTAGGAACTAAATATGTAGATGCTTTACGTAATAGTTTAGCTAGAATGAAGTCTGGTAGAAACAGGATTGAAGGGGGTAACAAACTAAGTAATCAAGTATTAAATTATATTAATCAATCCACTGGTGTTACAATGTTTTTTAATACTAGATCAGCATTGCTACAAACTATATCTGCTGCTAACTTTGTTAACTGGAGTTTTAATAATCCATATCGTGCTGGTAAAGCTTTTGCTAATCAACCTCAATATTGGAAAGATTTTACTATGTTAATGAACTCTGACTATCTTATGGATAGACGTAATGGTTTAAAGTTAAATATATCTGAGTCTGAAATTGCAGATGCAGCTAAAACTTCTAAGAATAAAGCTAAGTCGGTTTTAAATTACATATTAGAAAAAGGTTATTTACCAACTAAGTATGCTGATAGTTTTGCTATAGCTTCTGGTGGTGCTATGTTTTATAGGAATAGAATAAACGACTTGATAAAGAATGAAGGTAAATCTATAGAAGAAGCTGAAGCTCAGGCTATGGAAGAGTTTAGAACTGTATCAGAAACATCTCAACAGTCTTCTGATCCGAGTAAGATATCACAACAACAATCTGGTGATATGGGTAGAATTATATTACAGTATGTTAATACTCCTATGCAATACGCTAGGATACAAAAGCGTGATATACAAGATATGATTAATAGAAGACCTATGCCGGGTAAAACTTTAGCAGAAAGTAATAGAACTAGATTAGCTAGAATAAGTTATTATGCCTTTGTACAAAACTTAATGTTTAATGCACTTCAACAAGCATTATTTGCTGTAGACTTTGGAGATGATGATTTAGATGAAAAGGAGCAAAGAACAATGGTTAATACAGCTAACGGAATGCTAGACTCGTTTCTTAGAGGATTAGGATTTGCTGGAGTCACTGTTCAAGTACTTAAAAATTTAGGTATAGACATATACGACAGGAGTCAAAAATCAAGACCAGAATATAGTGATGCTTGGATTAAGCTATTAGAATTTTCTCCTGCTATTAAAACTAAGCTGTCTAAGCTTAAAGGTGCTGCATACCCATTTGATTCTAAAAAACGAAGACAAGAAGTATTTGATAAAGGTTTTAGCTTGGATAACCCAGCATATGAGTCTGCTGCTAAAGTTATATCAGCCACTACTAATATACCAATAGATAGACTTTATAATAAGATAAACAATATAAGTGCTGCGTTAGCAGAAGATACAGAAGCTTGGCAGTCTGTAGCTATGATGTTAGGTTGGCCAGAATGGCAAATAAAACCTCCACCACCTAAAGTTAAACGAAAAGCCAAGGCGAAATCTAAATACAAAAAAGTTATTTAATAGGAACAATAAAAATGGGCACCATACCCAACGTTCCTGTAACCAAAAAAGGGGATCTCAAAACGAGGTCCCCTTTTTATTTAACATTAAGATAATGTAAGATGTAGTAATTAGTTGACTAGCTGTGTAATTGTAGCTTAAACTAAACTAAAACTATGAAAAAATTATTACTTACTATTATCGCATTATTTATATTTAACTCTTGCGTAGCTGTTGAACCTTGCTTTTTTAGCGATGATTTTCAATACGCTAATTACCAAAGTTCTATTGATACTACATTTAATTACTTAGAAGATATAGATATTTTAATATCGTGTGGTGCAGGTTCTTGCCCGCCAAAATAAGGATACAACTGATATCTTCTATATTCTCGTGGACAGTTTCTAGGTACATGTACATAAGTTCCGTCTACAGATAATTTATAATCCCAAGTGGATATTGTAAGCTCATAATAATGAGACTCTTCTAAAGTTACTCTTTTGATTAAATCAAAACTAAACTCTCCTAGCTCATGTTTAAACCAGTGTATTTCTAAACTGTCGTTTAACCATCTCCAGCCAAATCGTATAGAATTATCCATATGATTACTTCCGCAATCACTCCATCCTATTAATTTATTAATGTCTAATTGATTAAGGCTATCCACAGTTTTGTAGATAGCACTTGAATCAAATTCAATGTTCCAACCGAACACTGTGTCTTTACTATAGTTTAAAGCATATGTCGACCTATGTCTTCCTTTCTTTATAGTAAATACTTTTTCTTTACTTGTTATTTTATTACAGCTAGTTAATTTCACAAGCACCGCCAGCACAAGCAAGCTCACCAGAAAGATCTGTATTGTCTTCAGTTTCTGTAACATTAGTTAAATCAATTTCCGTTAATGACTTCATCATATACTCATATGTAGACTTGCTAATATCCTCGAAAGGAGCTTGAGTATAAGTACCACCATCATATGGTAAAACAGATAAACCGTTGTAGTGTTCTCTGTTATTCCACATCCATTCGCCAGCAAAGTTCCATTGCTCTGGTTTTAAGCTAACTGTAGCAGATACATTGTGAGTGTTAGATCCTTTTCTATGACCTGGCTTTACCCACTCTGTAGCAACTTTCTTTATACGTTCAAGTAATTCAAACGGTGATTCATCTCTCATAATAGCACCTTCAGGAGCTTTTTGCGGTATACTAATTACAGCAGTGTCATGAGGTCTAAAATACTCATCTTCAATAAGCTCAGGATGGTTTGTAGCTAAGTAATTATATATACTTTCGTTTTTTCCAACCCTGATCCTACGGACATAATAATCGCTGTGCCATGCGTGAATACCAGATGATGTTCCTAATGCCAGAGATGTTGTCCCAGCAGGCTTCACGGTTGTACATCTGGCTGCAGGATTGATCCCAATAAGCTTTGCAACTCTTGAGTTCTCTCTTTTAACTACATCAGCTGCTTTAGTCATATCATAACCAAGCACAACTCCTGATCCTATACCTGTCATTGATACTCCTATCAGTGCATCTTTCTCAGTCGTCTCTCTCCATACATTTCTTAAGTAATGAAAATTAGTATAGCCAGCTTGTAGTGTACCTATAAATGCAGCAGCTTTTACTCTCTTGTTTAAATCTTCTTGTGATTCAATATCAGAAGCATTTACTTCGCACAAGTTACAGAACTGATAAGGTCTTAGTGCTATCTCGCAGCAAGGATTAGTTCCCCAATCTTTATCATTGTTAAAGTAAATACCTGGTTCACCAGCATTACTAAGCTCTACACGTTTCCATAAATCCATAAAAAATTCTTTAGTTATCTTATGTCTCATTAAGCATGCTGAGTTATTAGCACGACCTCTTTGTGGATTTGTTTCCCACCAATTACCTGACTTACAAGAAATCATTTCATCATCATCAGCAGAGAATAAACTAATCAACGCTGCTCTACGTATACCACCAGCTAAGACTGCATCTGCTACGTGACAAACAATATCGTGTACTTCTATAGTGGATAATGTTTCTCCAGACTCTTTGCTATTTAATATACCTGTTATTTTAAGTATGCACTCTTTTAATGGTTGAGGACCAGGAGCTTTACCTCCTGATGTTACTAACTGTGCTCCCTTAGGTCTTATATCAGAGAAGTCAAAGTCAATTGTTGATTGTCTTTTATCTCCCATATAAGACTTCATAAGAACTTTTATAGCGTCTGCCCAACCTTCTATGGAGTCTCCAACTAAAAATCTTCTAGTTCTTTTTGCATATGGTTTATTAACTGGTTCTAAGTTTTGTACGTGATGTTTCTGTACAGAGTAACCTACACC
>Ga0208644_1000634_pt1 | contig 31037 bp, 40 predicted proteins | sample VirMetDEL_Nov_18_FD_184517 | JGI IMG/M metagenome (GOLD analysis project Ga0208644, IMG submission 184517) | Aqueous microbial communities from the Delaware River and Bay under freshwater to marine salinity gradient to study organic matter... | ecosystem: Environmental > Aquatic > Marine >...
CCTTCGGCAGGCGACTTGCGGTAGAAGAGCGAAAAGCGCAAAACTACTTACTTCAATCGACAACATCGGACCAAGTTATTGAAAATGCTTACAAAATCCAAAAAATGCTCAAGAACAAAAAATCAAAAATCGCTTTTACACTTCACGATTCAATAATACTTGACATGGCGCAAGAAGATGCTATAATGGTAAAAGATATCAAGCGACAATTCGAGGAAACCCGTTGGGGTAATTTTGTAAGCACTTGTAAAATCGGGAAAACGTTTGGGGACCTAAAGGAGCTAAAAGTTTGAAGACTATATTGGGCATTGGAACAGCAGGGTGCAACGTGGTAGAGCAGCTTTCAGAATATTCTGCTTATGAGTGTCATTATATTTCAAATGAGTTCGAGAAAACTTCAAAATATAAGTTTGCCTTACCAGAACAGCTAGGTCCGGAACAATATGAAAAAATGGATATGACTAAACTTCATAGATGGTTGGAGAAAATTAACGATAAGTGCACCATTTTTCTTTGTGGAGCTTCAGACTCAACGGGGATTACGCTTCAAGCGCTTGAAAAACTGCACCAAATGGGTGTAAAAATGGAAATAGTTTATTTTGTTCCGGAAACCGAAGTTCTTGCAGAGTCAAAGGTGCTTCACCAACGTTCTGTAATGGGTATTTTGCAAAATTTTGCTCGTTCTGGTCTTTTTGAAAAAATTTGCCTTGTGTCAAATGTAATTTTAGAAGAAATAGCCGGCTCCACAAATGTATTCGACTATTATAAACAAATAAACAGAGTGTTTACAAGCACTTATTATATGTTGGATGTGTTCAAAAACACTAAACCAATCACATCAACATTTAAGAGACCAAAAGATTCTTGCAGAATCACTACAATCGGACTTGGCTCTATCGAAGAACCAGAAAAATTGCTTTTTCCTCTTGAAAACGATGTCGAAATGGTGTATTATTATGGCATAAACGAAGAGAAGCTGAGAACAGAAGAAAATCTATTCCGCACAATAACAAACAACGTAAAAGCAAAAATTACAGAAGAGAGAAAAGTTAGTTTTGGGATTTATCCGACTCAATACGAAAATGATTACATTTATGTGGAATTATTTTCTCCAAAAATTCAACAATTAGTTGTTGACAACAAATAACAAATATAGTATTATAAGAATATGAGTTGGTCAGGAAAATAACTGACCTGCTATAGCCGAGAGTGTGCAAAAAAACAATAAACCATAGGAGGTAATAAAATGGCACTTAATTTAGACGCAATGCGAGCAAAGCTCGACAAACTTAACGGAAAAGGTGAGGGAGCAGGAAACAAGAATATGTTCTGGCGTCCAGAGGAAGGTGAAAGCAACATTCGTATTGTTTCCACCGCTGATGGCGACCCGTTCAAAGAACGCTTTTTCCACTATGGTGTAGGAAACCAATCTTTCCTATGCCCAAAGCGAAACTTTGGGGACGAATGCCCTGTATGCAACTTCGCAAACCAACTTTGGAACGAAGGAACAGAAGAAAGCAAGAAGCAAGCAAAGGAAATGTTTGCAAAGCAGCGTTTCTTCTCACCAGTTCTTGTTCGTGGCGAAGAAGGTGAAGGTATCAAGGTTTGGGGATACGGTAAGATGGCTTATGAAAAGCTTCTTACTATTGTTCTTGACCCTGACTATGGAGACATTACGGATCCAGAAACAGGAAACGACCTAAAGCTTATGTATGGTAAGCTTCCAGGAGCTAGCTACCCAAGAACGGACATTCGTCCTCGCCCTCGCAAGACAATTCTTTGTGATGAGGCAGTTGGCGGTGATGACCGATGCGCAGAGCTTTTGGAGACTGTGCCGAACTTTGACGAACTTTTTGAGCGAAAGACAACTGCTGAGGTTCAGTCAATCCTCGACCAGTTCATGGCTGGTGGAGAAGGCAACACTGAGGTTGAAAAGTTTGGTTCAACTACTGAAAGTACAGATTCAGTTGAGGACGCTTTTAGCGACCTTATGAATCAGTAAGGTAAGGTATGGGAAAAGTAACTAAACTAAAAAAGGGTGCCCTTGACATCTCAGCAATCAAGGGCATCATCAACAAGAAAGCAGGTAGAGAAGTCGCTCACTCCTTACTGGACAACAATCCAACTGAGGTGAATGAGTGGATTCCTACCGGCTCTCGCTGGTTAGACTCTATTATCTGTAAGGGTAAACTAGCTGGTATTCCAGTTGGTAAAGTATCAGAAATCGCAGGTCTAGAATCAACTGGTAAGTCATTTATGGCTGCCAAGATTGCTGCGAACGCTCAAAAGATGGGTATTGACGTTGTTTACTTTGATTCAGAGTCAGCACTCGACCCAGCTTTTTTGGAGCGAGCAGAATGTGATTTGGATAGATTACTTTACGTCCAAGCAGAATCAGTAGAGTTTGTTTTAGAGACAATTGAGGAACTTTTAGCGACTGGTAATAAGTGGTTGTTTATTTGGGATTCATTGGCTCTAACACCTTCGATTTCAGATATCGAAGGAGACTTCAACCCTCAATCTTCTATGGCTGTAAAGCCTAGAATTTTGGCTAAGGGTATGTCAAAGTTGATTGTTCCTATTGCTGATGCAGATGCTACTTTGTTGGTTCTCAACCAGTTGAAAACTAACTTGGGAGCAAAAACACCAGCAGCAGCTTTAACGGAGCCTTATGTAACTCCTGGCGGTAAGGCACTCCCTTACTCTTACTCTCTTCGTATCTGGCTTACTGGCAGGAGAGCAAAGGCAAGCTTTATCAATGACGATAACGGATTCCGTATCGGTTCAGAGGTAAAGGTTAAGTTAGAGAAGTCTCGCTTTGGTACAGCAGGTCGCACTTGCAACTTCAAAATCCTTTGGGGTGACGAATCGGTCGGTGTCCAAGATGAAGAAAGTTGGTTTGACGCTATCCAGATCTCTGAGCGATTAGAGCAGTCTGGTGCTTGGTTCACTTTGGTTCACAATGACGGGTCCAAAGAAAAGTTCCAGCGCAAGCAGTGGGTAGACAAACTTCAGGATGAAAAATTCAGAGAAAGTGTCTTGACAATTATGGACGAAGATGTTATTATGAAGTTCAGTAATAGAGAAGGCAATGCTGCTGATTTTTACGATCCAGACGAAACCCCGTCTGAGGAATAATCAACCCAGCCCGGCCTTTGTGCCGGGCTTTTTTATTTGAGGAGAAAAGTTATGAAAAGAGCGATGATAGTAGACGCTTACAACCAGTTTATCCGTGGATACATTGTAGATCCGAGTAAAAACCCAAACGGGTCTCCTATCGGTGGTATTCGCACTTTTATCAACATCCTAAACAAGCTGACAAGAGAGGTCAAACCTGACTTGATTGTTTTGGTGTGGGATGGTAAAGGCGGAAGCAAAAAACGACGTTCAATGAATAAAGACTACAAGGGAGGTCGCAAGCCACCTAGAACTAACTGGTCTCAGGTAGGTATGGTGGAAGAAGAAGTAACTGATAACAAAGTTTGGCAACAAATGCGTGTTATCGAGTATTTCAACCAAACACCAGTTATTCAGTTTATGGAACCACTTGTTGAAGCTGACGATGTTATTTCTTATGTAAAGAATACGCCTATGTTTGCAGAGTGGCAAAAAGTTATTGTATCAGCGGATAAGGATTTCATCCAACTGCTAGATGATAAGACTATTCTTCATCGCCCGATTCAAAAAGAGTATCTCAACAAAAAGAATGTTGTGGAAAAGTTTGGTATTCACCCAACGAACTTTGCTCTTGCCAGAGCTATCGTTGGAGACTCCTCTGATAACTTGCCAGGAGTACCAAGAGTGGGTATGGAAACAATAGCAAAACGATTTTCTTTTCTCAAAGAGGAAAAAACATACTATTTAGATGACGTACTCGCTGAATGCGAGAAGCCAGAGAATAAACAAAAATTATTTTCCAACATCAAAGAACACAAGGAGTTAATAAAAAACAATTATGACATTATGCAGCTATCTTCGCCCATGCTTTCAATACAAGCTAAACAAGGGATCGACAATACATTTGAAGAATATCAGCCCCACTACAATCAAACGGAAGTAAGAAAACTAATGCTCCAAGATGGAGTTCTCACTGTGACCACCACAGATTTGGAACAAAGATTTAACCATATTATCACTTCCTTTTCCCAATAAAACGTGGTATTATAATATAAATACAAAGGGAGAGTAATGGAACAAGAGAAGAAAAGCTTTTCCAAGTTTGGAAAAACCTTTCAGGAAGATCTGTGTCATCTTGTCTTGAACGACAGGACATTCGCAGACCAAATGTTTGAGGTTTTGGATCTAAACTTTTTGGAACTGAAACACCTGAGAGTGTTTGTAAGCAAAATAGAGGAATACAGAAAAAAGTATGGAGTCCACCCCACATCTAATATCATGCTGTCCATCATTCGAACAGGTCTGGATGGTGAACCAGAATCAGTCAAAACACGAATCCGTGAATACTACGCTCGTGTCTTGGCTAATGGGGAGACTCCACAAGGCGCAGACTTTATTAAGGACACTGCCCTTGATTTCTGTAAAAAGCAAAAGCTCAAAGAAGCACTCATCAAATCAGTAGAACTAATTAAGTCATCATCATTTGACGAAGTATCAAAGGTTATAGATAACGCACTCAAATTGGGTTCAGATAACACGCTTGGTTACGATTACCTAGCGGACTTTGAAGCTCGCTTTGTGAAGAAAGCCAGAGATCCAGTCACGACTGGTTGGAGGGATATTGATGAGATTTCTAAAGGTGGTCTTGGCAAAGGCGAGCTTGGTGTTGTGGTTGCGCCCACTGGAGCAGGTAAGTCTATGGTACTTGTGCATCTTGGAGCACAAGCAGTCAAGGCTGGCAAAAATGTTCTTCATTACACTCTTGAGCTTGCAGATACTGTGGTGGGTGGTCGTTATGATGCTGCTATTACTGGTGTTGAGCTTAAAAATCTAGCTGTTTTTAAAGAAAAGATTTACGACGAGATTAGGGAGATTGGTGGTAAACTAATCATCAAAGAATACCCCACAAGAAGCGCCAGTATCCAAACAATCAAAAATCACATTGAGAAGCTAAAACGCCGAGATTTCGTCCCAGATATGATCATCGTGGACTACGGAGACCTGATTCGACCAGAAAATAGCCGAAAAGATGAGAAAAGACATCAACTCGAAACTATTTACGAAGAGCTTAGAGGAATAGCTCAAATATGCGAATGTCCCGTCTGGACTGCATCGCAAACCAACAGATCTGGAATAAACGCTGAGGTGATTACCATGGAATCAATCTCCGAAGCGTTCAATAAATGCTTTGTAGCAGATTTTATCTTTACAGTGTCGAGAACTGTGGAAGATAAGAACACAAACCAAGGTCGCATCTTTGTTGCGAAGAACAGAAATGGACCTGATGGACTCGTTTACCCTATTTTCATGGATACGAGTAATGTTTGCATAAAAGTTTTGCCTAAAACAGGCGAGACAGTAAATGACATAATACAAAAAAGCGAAGAAACAAAAATGAATAATCTTCGTGAACGATATAAAGAGTTTAGGAAAGGAGATAGCAAATAAATGGAATTATCGAATCAAATTTTATCAGAAATCACAGTCCACATGAAGTACGCAAGATATTTGGAGGACGAAAAGAGAAGGGAGACATGGGAAGAGTTAGTTACTCGAAACATGGACATGCACATCAAAAAGTTCCCAGAGATGGAACTACAAATTAGGAAGGCTTACAAGCAAGTTTACGACAAAAAGGTTCTTCCTTCTATGCGTTCAATGCAGTTTGGCGGAAAGCCCATTGAAGTTGCCCCAAACCGCATTTTTAACTGCGCTTTTATGCCAGCAGACGACTGGCGTTGTTTTGGCGAAGCAATGTTTCTACTTCTCGGCGGAACGGGAGTTGGATACTCAGTACAAAAGCACCACGTCGAGAAACTACCAGAGATTACACGACCAAATATGAACAGAACACGTCGTTTTCTCGTAAATGACTCAATTGAGGGCTGGGCAGATGCAGTAAAGGCACTTGTTCGCTCTTACTTTATCGGAGGTTCACGCCTTCGTTTTGACTTTTCAGATATACGCCCGAAAGGTGCTGCTCTCGTTACTTCTGGAGGCAAAGCCCCAGGACCACAACCGCTTCGTGAATGTTTGGTCAAACTAGAGGGAATGCTCTCGCAGAAGGAGAACGGAGATAAGCTAACTACGATTGAAGTACATGATATGATTTGTCATATAGCAGACGCTGTACTCGCCGGCGGCATTCGTAGGGCTGCTCTGATTTCATTATTTTCAGCAGATGATGACGACATGATTTCTGCTAAAACAGGCAACTGGTGGGAAACCAATCCACAACGAGGTCGAGCCAATAACTCTGTTGTACTACTCCGCCACAAGATTGATAAAGAATATTTTATGAACCTTTGGGACAGAGTAAAGGCTTCTGGCGCAGGTGAACCAGGTTTTTATTTTTCAAACGATAAAGACTGGGGTACCAACCCTTGTTGTGAGATTGGTTTACGACCTTATCAGTTCTGTAATCTTACGGAAGTAAACGTATCTAATGTTACTTCGCAAGAAGACCTAAACGAGCGTGTAAGAGCAGGGGCCTTCATCGGCACACTACAAGCAAGTTATACAGACTTTCATTATCTTCGTGATATTTGGCGTAGAACAACAGAAAAAGATGCCCTGATTGGTGTATCCATGACTGGTATTGCTTCTGGTGCTGTTATGAAGTTGGATATGAAAGAAGCAGCAAGGGTCGTGAGACAAGAGAATGAAAGAGTTGCAGAACTCCTCGGTATCAATCCAGCAGCAAGAACTACTTGCGTAAAGCCGGCAGGAACTACTTCTCTTACGCTTGGTACCTCTTCTGGTATTCACGCTTGGCACAACGACCATTACATTCGCCGCATTCGTGTTGGAAAGAACGAGCCAATTTATTCTTATTTGTTACAGAACCACCCAGAACTTATTGAGGACGAGTATTTCAGTCCACACACAACTGCTGTTATTTCTATCCCACAGAAAGCACCAGAAGGTTCTATTCTTCGTACTGAGTCTGCCCTTCAATTATTGAAGCGTGTAAAGCTTGTAACAGACGAATGGGTAAAGCCAGGCTTCGTGAAGGGGCAGAACACTCACAACATCTCGGCAACTATCTCGATAAAAGACACAGAATGGCCTGATGTTGGAGAATGGATGTGGGAAAATAGAAATAGTTATAATGGCTTATCTGTTCTTCCATTTTCGGACCACACTTACAAGCAAGCTCCATTTGAAGACTGTTCAAAGGAAACCTATGAAGCACTTATGGCTGCACTAACTTCAATCGACCTTACTCAAATCAATGAGGAAGAAGACAATACAGACCTCAAGGGCGAAGTGGCTTGTGCCGGCGGAGCCTGTGAAATTAAATTTGTATAAACCCTTGACAAACCATTCAAAATAAGCTATTATTATATTACAACTCAACAAGAAAGGATAAATTATGAGTTCTAACGACGATAAATTGCTAACCAAAGAGGAACACCTCGCAAACTACATTAAAACTTTTGTTGCCATTGAAGATGCAATGGAACCTTTCAAGGAGCAACGTAAAGACCTTCGTGAGTCTTACCATGAGAATGGGTGGCTTTCAAAGGAAGAAATGCGCTTGGCTGTAAAAGCTTATCGACTTTACAAGTCAGAAACAGACATGGAAGTTCTAGCAGATTACGTAAACAAGTGTCAGCGTTCAGTGGGGCGTATCAATGGGCTCTAAGATTGAAAGACTAAAACCAGCAAACAGGCATCTTCTTATTGTTCCCCACGTTCAGAAGAATGAAACTAATACAGGTGTGCTTCTTCCAGACGATTATAAACAAGAGGAAGCACGCTATATTGAAGCTAGTGTTGTAGATGTTGCCGATGATTGCGATAAGCAGTTCAAGCACCTAAAACTTGGTAATGTTCAAAGCAACAAGGTTGTTATTGATAGGACTATGGTCGAAGAAGTAAAACTAAAAGACAAAACACATTTTCTTATTCTGGAAAACTATGTAGTTGGAGTTTATAGGAGACCTGATGAGAGTTGAACTCTTTGAAGATGGAATAGGTGCGGTTGAGTACATTTCACATATGGGTGGAGATTTGTCGGTTGTTAATGCAGCAAGAGTCTCTTTCGGAACTGAAAAAGAAGAAGTTGACGAAAAAGACATCAAACTCATCAACTACTTGATGAAGCACAACCATAGTTCTCCATTCGAGCACTGCATGCTTACTTTCAAGTTTACTGTTCCGCTCTTCATTAGGAGTCAGCACCATAGACACCGTACTTGGGCATACAATGAAATCAGTAGAAGGTACACTTCTGTGGATATCAACTTTTATGAACCAAAAGAATTTAGGCAACAGCACGAGTCCAATAGACAAGCGAGCACAGATGATTTGATAGACCCAATTGTTGACTACAACAGGTCAGGACTTCCAGTCTCTGCTCAGGCATCCAGTTTGGTGAAGTATCATCACGCCGAGTGCCTGAAGTTGTTCGAGGAGTTACTGAAAGCAGGTGTTTGCAGAGAGCAGGCAAGAGGGGTTTTGCCACAAAACCTTTACACGGAATACTATGGCACAACTTCCTTGCACAATCTGTTGAAATTTGTTTCTCTTCGTATTCATGAGGGAGCACAATGGGAAATCCAGCAAGTAGCACATGCATGCTTGTTGGTTGCGCAACGTTATTTCCCCCACTCAGTGGACGCATTTATGAAACATAAAATGGAGCACTAATGGCGTTTCTTTATTCTCTTTGTCTCCTATTTCCGCAGCATTATCCAGAAATGGGTAGCCAACAGCGTGCTAATGTTTGTAAATACGAACACGAGATTAGAATTCAGGCAGCTAAAAACGGTATAGAGCCAGAACTTCTTGCTGCTGTTATTTTTGTGGAATCTGCCTTTCGTACAGAGGTTGTTAGTTCAGCGAACGCCTGTGGTCTTACGCAGGTCATTCCACGCTGGACTGGTGGAAAAGAAACAAAAAAGATAAAATACACTTGCAAACAACTTAAAAATCCACTAACATCAATAAAAGTAGGGGCACAAATCCTATCCTACAATACAAGAGTTTATGCAAAAGGGAATCAGGATAAGGGGTTGTGTTATTATAACGCTGGAGTAAAGTGCATTACAAAGAAGGGCTTTTATAGGAAGTCAAAATATGTCAAAAAGGTTCGTAGAGTCTATGAAAAGATTATTGGTGGCTGCTAAGGCTACGCTATTCATACTTATTGTCTCTTGCGACCCAAGTGGTCTTATCACTGAACTACCACCAAGGGCACGTCCAAAGAGTGTTATGGTGTGCGAAAACCCACCTTCACCAGAGCACCAGAAACTTTGCTCTGAGGAATGCTTTGAGGTGAATAGGGTTCGTGCTGTTTGCTGGGAAATGCCTTATGAATGGTGCGAGGATTCTGGTGAACCTTGGCTAAACGAACTTTGTGCTTCTATTATTAGAGAAAGGTTGAGATAATTGAAAAACATTCTACCACTCCTGTTGGTTTTATTTGCTTGTGCCGACGAGGTTCCACAACAAGGCGAGACAAGAGACCTCCAGGTAGGCATAAATGCAGACCTTTTGTCTCAAGATATACAAATCATAGAAATCCCAGACATCACAGTTGATGCTTATGTTGACCCTTGCGAGGGAGTCCAGAACACTGACGAGAACTATTGTCAATGTCACCCTTCTTGTTGCCAGCGACAAACTTGGTATTGCCCACCGAGAGGAACAGAGATACTCGCCAAGGAAGCCATTCTAGACATTTGTGGTGAAGACTATGTTCCTTGCGACAGAAACAGGGACGACACTTGCCCACCAGCAGAAATCTTATTAGAAACTGGTTGCAACCATGCCTTTGACTGCCCTCCAGGAATAAACGAAGACTTTACAATGTATTATGACTGCGAGATAGACGGAGTTGTAGGAACCCAGCAGGTTATTTGTGATAAAGGCAGACTTTCCTATGGTGAGTGTCTCGCTTGCATTCCAACCGACGAGATTTGCGACGGACGAGACAACGACTGCGACGACGAGATAGACGAACACCAACTAAACCAATGCGGTGAGTGCGGACTACTACAACCAGATACCTGCGACGGGTTGGATAATGACTGCGACGGACTAACAGACGAGAACCTCGTCCAAGAATGCTCTACTACCTGCGGACGAGGCATTGCTTCTTGCGTTGGGGGCAACTGGGCTTCCTGCACAGCAAGACAACCCCAAGACGAGTCTTGTGACGGTGCGGACAATGATTGCGACGGACTAATAGACGAGGGACTTACTTGCAACTGCCCACGAGAAATGGTAGGCGTTCTTATTCCTTGCGGAGAACCACCACTGACTTGTGGAATGGGTTTCAAGACTTGCGAGTGTTCAGATGAAGAATGTTCTCAAACCACTATGTCTGACTGCATGGCTATTTGTGCCTTTCTACCACCAGAATTGGTTCCTGCTGACCAACCAGACCCGTGTGATAGGTTTGGAGGCATTCCAGTTTCACCAGAAATGTGCAACAACCTTGACGAAGACTGCGACGGACTTATCGACGAGAGGGTTGTAAAACCTTGTTATTCTGGACCACCAGAAACAAACGGAGTCGGTGTTTGCCGCCAAGGACAGCAGGTGTGTCGAGAAGGGCAATGGTATGGAGAGACGACAGGTGGAAACTTTGTCCTCGACTATTGTTCTGGTGAAGTTATCCCAAGCAGGGAGATATGTGACGGGGCAGACAATGACTGCGACGGCATAACTGACTTTGGAGAAGAGATTCCAGACACAGACATTCTTTTTATTCTTGACTGGTCAGGCTCAATGGAGTACAACATAAACGCTGTAAGAATGGCTATGGGTAGGTTTGCTAATCAGTTCGCAGCAGAAGATAAACTAAAGTGGGGACTTATAACTGGTCCAAGAGTTTTCGCAGACCCAAACATTGGAACGGGTGAACCTCCGCAATATCTGCGACTCGAAACAGACATTGCTTCATTCTCTGACTTTACCGCTGCTTTCTCTAGTGCTGGAACATTCTCTACTGGCTCCTCTGACGAAATGTTGAGAGACGCCATCTATTTGTCTATTGCCTCCATTTCATCAAGCCTATCCTATGACTTGGGAGCAGCATCTTGGGAGAGAAACATAGGTTCCATTCCAGAGTTGCCACAATTCAGAGTCAATTGGAGAGAAAATGCGGACAGAATAATAATCTTGTTTTCAGACGAACAAGACCAGTCCTTCTTATCGCCGCTACTGCCAGTTCAGGTTGTTGTGGATGCTCTTTCGTCATCACCAGATACAACGCTTTATGTATTTACTAAAAGGTGGTTGTTTACCGCTTGGGACAACTATACTGATGCTACGGGAGGACAACTATTTGCCCTATCCTCAAACCCAGAGCAAATGTATGAAGACCTTATGTCTATCTTGGACGAGATTTGTTTGCCTAGTCAAGATGCTAGAATAACAATGGAGCCACAATACTTGCCCGCCTCATACGGCTCACGTTATGACTTCGACAGGGGTCTATGCTACTAAACAAAGTTGTTATAGGCTCCACACCAGAAGCAGCTTACTACGCCCTTATAAACGACTGTTTCTTTGTTCCCAACAGGGAAGCTCCACCCATGTTTTATCGGGAGAATACGGACACCTGGCCAAAGCTAAATCTTATGCTTGGTCTGCTCTCGAAACTTATAACATTCGAGGACACAGAAACAATAAGGCTAATAGATAATCAGTTGAGGATTTCAGCACAGAACATGACTTACAAGTATGAGTTCGAGGAGTGTTTTGTTTTTGACCCAACTGGCATCCAATTAGAAAACGAAGCTATAGAAACAAAGCCTAAAACTTTTCTTGTTCTCGACGACTTTGAATTATCCACAATGGGAGAACACAGGTTCGAGATAGAGCCTATAACAGGAGGAGAAGGTTTTGCAAGAGAAGTACACTTTTATTGTTCTGATAGAGTAGATGGAGCGGCTTATATAACAGATTGCGTGGTGGAGTCAGAACTAACCCAAGAACAAATAAATGACTTTGATTATTCAGATACAATGGCTCGTTTTGTTATAGAAAGACACTTGACTTCTGTTGGGATTTATGGTACATTTATGACATACTATAAAAACGGCAACCCCAAGTATCGCAAACCAAAAGTAAAGCATGTAAACCGCTTCACTTATCCCAGAGACAACAACATTTATGCGGATACGGAATGGGTAAAAATGCTAAATCTTTCTATGGAGGAAATAGTTGAAGAAAGCACCAAGGGGTAGGAATGTAGCAGGTATTATTCCACTTACAGGCTGGAACAACTCTTTTGACTTTCCTTGGCCCGATTATCTACAGCCTATTAGACAAGGTATGCTCGCTGTTGAGCGTTCTGTGTATGAGTGCGCTTATGCTGGTTGTGATAGTATCTGGATTGTTTGCGGAGAAGACATAGCGCCCATTGTAAAGAAGCGTTTGGGAGACTATGTTATGTCTCCTAGATTCTTTGAAGAAAAAGACTTTGTAAAAGACAAGTCATACCATCAGAAATGGGTCCCTATCTTTTATACCCCGCTATCACAAAAAGACAGAGATAGAAGAGATAGCCTTGGCTGGTCTGCCTTACACGGAGCACTAATGGCTTTCCAGATGGCAGATAAGATGTCTCAATGGACCCTTCCCACCAAATACTTTGTTTCGTTTCCTTATGGGCTTTATCATACCTCTATTGTTCGGGACCACAGAGACGCAATAAGAGGTCCAAACTCTTTCTTTTTATCTTATGAGGGCAAAACTGTTAGAGATGGACTTTATCTTGGTTTTACTTTCTTTCCCGAGGACTGGCCAAAGTTCAAGCACCACGTTAAGAACCAATGCACGGGAGGCAGCAGGGACATACCGCTCCAAGAAAGATGGTCCAGCCGTCACTTTACGCTTGACAAAATATTCAATGTTGATGTAATATCAGTAGATAACAAAGTTGAAATACCCGAATATTACAGTTTAGACACTTGGGAAGAACTCCAAGCTTATTATGCTTCGGGAATGAAAATACCAAGACCAACAAGACAATTTATGAAACCTTATTACCACAGGAGAATGATAGAAGATGAAGAGGCTTGAAGAAACCTATGACATGATGCCAGCTATTATCAAGGAACACGCTGGTCTACCCGACAACTTTATAAACTTGACAAACGACCAGAAAAGGTTTATAATGGAGATGTTCCAAATTGATAGAGAAGCAGTGAAGTCTACACTGCTTGAAACACTAGAAGAAATGAAAGGTCTAATCAATGAACTCTAGAAAACAAAGCGAAATCCCATTCGTAGGTCTCCACGCTCACTCTGTGGCAGGCTCTCCATTTGACGCTCTTGGTTATCCACCAGAGCACATGGATTTTGCTTATGAGAACGGCATGGATGCTCTTGCACTCACGGACCACGGAAACATGAATGGTCTCGCTTGGCAAGTTCTCCACGCCAAGAAGATGAAGAAGGCAGGCAAAGAGTTCAAGCCCATCTTTGGCTGTGAGGCTTACTTTATCCCTTCTGTTGCGAAGTGGAAAGAAGAATACGAAGCAATCAAAGAAGAAGCCAAGAAGAAGTCTGACTATGAGGCAGACAACTCGGGAACCACAGTGGAAGATGAGAACGCCTCAAAACGACAAATCAAGTCAGTTCTCAACAGACGCCGACACCTTATCTTATTGGCAATGAACCAAACTGGTCTACAAAACATTTTCAAGATGGTTTCCCGCTCTTATACTGGCGATAACTTTTATCGTTATCCTCGTGTTGATTACGCACTTCTCAAAAAGCACAACGAAGGTGTTATTGCTGCTTCGGCTTGTCTTGGCGGTGTTTATGCTGGAAACTACTGGGAGAACCGAGACATCGGTCCTGATGCTATTCTCGGAGCAATGCGGGAAACAACCCAGAAGATGCAAGCCATTTTTGGAGACCGCTGGTATGGTGAGTTGCAGTGGAACAACGTGCCAGAACAACACGAACTCAACCGATATATTATCCAGATGCACCAAGAGTTCGGTATTGAGCTTATCTCAACAGCAGACTCGCATTACTACAACGCAGATGTTTGGAAAGACAGAGAACTTTACAAGCGATTAGGTTGGTTAGGTAAGGGTAAGCCAGACTATTTATCTGACGAACTTCCTGTATCAGTTGAAGAGATTGGTTACGAACTTTACCCAAAGAACGGAGACCAGATGTTCGAATCATACAAGAAGTATTCAGAAGAATGTGGAGTAAAGTATGATGACAACTTGGTCCTTAACTCAATCACAAGGACGCACCAAATTGCGCACGAGAGGATTGAGGATTTCTTACCCGACAGCGAAGTACGGCTCCCCAACTTTGTTGTCCCAGAGGGATCGACTCCTGGGCAAACCTTGGCAGCCCTCTGCGTTGAAGGTCTCCGGTCCCTTGGCCTCGGTGACAATCAAGAGTATGTGGATCGCCTCAAGTATGAGGTTGGCGTTATCGAGGAACGTGGCTTTTCGAAATACTTTCTAACAATGAAAGCTATTGCTGACGTTGCTGTTGATAAGCAACTCGTCGGTGCAGGTCGTGGTTCTGCTGCTGGCTCGCTTGTTGCTTATGTTCTAAACATTACTCAAGTTGATCCAATCAAGTATGGACTTCAGTTTGAGAGATTCTTGACCAAGGGTGGCTCAGGGTACCCAGACATTGACTATGACGTTTCAGACCCTATGGTTCTCAAAGAAATCCTTATTGACCTTTGGGGTGATAACTCTGTTGTTCCTATTACAAACTGGAATACCTTGCAATTACGTTCTCTTATCAAGGACATCTCAAAGTTCTATGGCATTGAGTTCACGGAAGTAAACAATGTAACAAGCAAGATGGTTCACGAAGCAACGCCACTTGCTAAGAAGAAACATGGTATTACTGCTGGTGTCTATGCGCCAACTTTCGAGGAACTAATGGAGTTCTCAGAAACACTACAAAAGTTCTTGGTAAAGTATCCACACATCAAGACTCACATTGAAACTCTTTACGGACAGACACGTTCTGCTTCTCGCCACGCAGGTGGTGTTGTTGTAGGTGAAAACCTAGATCAGTGGATGCCCCTGATTAACTCAGGAGGAGTACGGCAAACACCTTGGTCTGAGGGGCAGAACGTTCGCCACCTAGAGCCTATGGGTTTCATCAAGTTTGACATCTTGGGTCTTGCTTCCCTGCGAATGTTGGAAGGTGCTATTGAGCGTATCCTTCGCAGACATCATGGAATGACTAACCCTACATTTGCGGACATCAAAGAGTTTTATGACAAAAACTTACACCCAGAGAAGATTGACCTAAATGATAAAGCAGTCTGGGAAAACGTGTTCCACCAAGGCAAGTGGGCTGGTATTTTCCAGTTTACAGAAACAGGTGCACAAACATTCTGCAAGAACGCAAAGCCAGACAACATTATTGACTTGGCTGCTATTACTTCTATCTACCGCCCAGGTCCACTATCTGCGAACGTAGATAAGAAGTATGTGGGAGCAAAGGAGAATCCACAGGACATTGAATACATCAACAAGACTGTGCGAGAAGTAACGGAAGAAACTTATGGCTTCCTTATTTTTCAAGAGCAAATCGCTATGCTGGCCCACAAGCTAGGCAAGGACCTCAGCCTAGATGAAGGTAACAAGCTTAGAAAACTACTTACTAAGAAGGGCACAGGTGCTGCCCAAGTAGAAAAAGACAAGATCTTCGACAAGTTCCGTAGGGGCTGTGTCGAGAAAGGAATGAAAGACTATGAAGCTAGAGAACTTTGGGAAACATTTGAGTACTTTTCAGGCTACGGCTTTAATAAATCTCACGCCGTCTCCTACTGCGTACTCTCTTATCAGTGTGCCTATCTTCTTAATTATTACCCGGCTGAGTGGCTAGCAGCTTTCTTAGACAAGGAGCCAGAGAGCAGAAAAGAACGAGCCATCGCAACAGCTAAGTCGTTGGGATACAATGTTCGAGCACTCAACGTAAATACATCGGGTTCAGTCTGGGAAATCAGTGAAGATGGAACAACTCTTATCCAGCCTCTAACATCTATCAAGGGTCTGGGAGAGAAAGCAATTGAACAAATCGTGAAACACAGACCTTTCAATACTATTGAGGAGTTCTTATTCCACGAAAAGGTTGTTTATTCTAAACTAAACAAAAAGTCTCTTATTGCTCTTTGTGAGGCGCAAGCACTCAATGACTTGGTAGATGATCGATTTACTGGTCTTCATCACTTTTGGATGGCAGCTTGTAAGGAACGCCCGAGAAAAGAAAAGAACCTGATTGAGAACATTGAGAACCCAGAGTATCGAGCAAAGGGAGACTGGACAGAAGAGGAGAAGTTAGAGAAACTGGTAAGTCTAACTGGTGTATTTCCAATCAATGCGGTGGTGACACCAAGAGTTCGTGAAAAGCTCAATGAACTTTATGTTCCGCCCATTTCAGAGTTTGACCCAGAGCTTGGTGTGACTTGGTTTATTCCTCGGGAATGCAAAGTCAAGAAGTCTAAGAACGGAAAGACTTTTTATGTCGTCAAGGTTATTGATGATAACAACGAGACAACAGTTATTCGTTGCTGGGGTGTAGACCCAGAGAAAGACATTCTACACATCAATCGCCCTTACATGGCGAGACTAAACTATAACCAACAGTGGGGTTTCTCCACTTTCAGTATGAGAAAAATGTTTAAGCTACTAGCATAAAGGAGGAAAGTAATGGCATTTTTAGATGAAGACAACGTAGTAAAGGTGTTTCGCACACACCCAGAAGCAAAACTGCCCCAAAGGGCACACAGAACTGACGCAGGGATGGATTTTTTCTATTGTCCTGTTGAAGGCACAGCGATGAGGATCGAGCCAGGTAGGGGAGTATTGTTACCAACTGGCATCAAGATGGAAGTACCATCTGGTTGTATGCTTCAAATTATGAATAAGTCAGGCGTAGCAAGTAAACGCAGTCTTATTGCCGGCGCTTGCGTGGTGGATGAAGGATACACAGGAGAAATCTTTGTGAATCTTCACAACATCGGCACAGAAGTTCAGTTTATTGAAGCGGGAGATAAAGTAGCACAAGGAGTCTTTGTGAGAATTGAAAAGCCAAGACTTCGGGAAACAAAAGAAGACAACCTTTACGGAGGTGAAACAGCCCGAGGAGCAGGAGCGCTCGGCTCAACAGGAGATAGATAATGGCAAGTTTTGCTAAGAAACTAAAACGAAAGCAGTTTGTTGTGGCAAGAAAGAAGTTTATGAAAGACTTCAAGACTTCAATGGCAAACTTCAAAAAGCAGGTTGTGTGTTCTAAATGTGATAGAGGACCCAGAGAGGGGGAAAAGATTGATGACTGGCACATTGATAAGTATACAAACAATATTGACTTAATCTGCACGGACTGTTATACTGAAGAGGAAAGTGAGGATTTAGATGCAGAAGACGTTATCATTTGATGACATTTTGCTTATTCCGCAAATGTCAGATATTAAGTCAAGAAAGGAAGTGGACCTAACTTCAGAGATGGGTGGTAAACAGTTTCAACTGCCTATCATCTCTTCTCCGATGGATACAGTCACTGGACCAGAAATGGTTCGGACTATGGACGCTCACGGAGGTATTGGAGTTCTTCATAGATATAATACTATTGAAGAACAAGTAGCGATGCTGCGCCAAGCAGAATCAAAAACAACAGGTGCTGCCATTGGCGTGACTGGTGATTTCATGGAAAGGGCAGAAGCACTGGTTGAGAATGGTGCTTTCCTATTGTGTGTTGACGTAGCACACGGACACCACATTAGTGTCAAAGAAGCTGTTGAGTCTATCAAAAATAAGTTTGGAGACAACATTGTATTGATGGCTGGAAACGTAGCAACAGCAGAAGCGTTTTCAGATTTAGAAGATTGGGGGACAGATGTTATCAGGGTTGGAGTTGGCGGCGGTAGTATTTGCAGCACTCGTATTCAAACTGGACATGGTATTCCTACTTTGCATTCAGTTATATTGTCTGCGGGTGTTGCTAGGAAAAGCTTGATAGTTGCTGATGGCGGCATCAAGACAGCGGGAGATGCTGTGAAGTGCTTTGCCGCAGGAGCAGACTTTGTTATGCTCGGTTCCTTGCTGGCGGGTACAAAGGAATCTCCAGGACAAGTATTCCAAAGCAATGATGGAAAGCAATATAAGGTTTATCGTGGTATGGCTTCCGCAGAAGCGCAGATCGACTGGAAGGGAACTGCTAATTCACTAGAGGGTGTCTCCACTACCATTCCTTATAAGGGCTCAGTTGAGAGAGTGCTCTCTATGTTGTCACAAAACATTAGGTCTGGATTATCTTATTCTGGAGCTAGAACAGTAAAAGAGTTCAGAACTAAAGCACAGATGGTTCAACAAACCCAAGCGGGAATGAAAGAAAGCTTTACGCACATTCTAACAAGATGAAAGAACATGAGCCACAAAAAGTTGTTACTATAACCTTTTCAGCATACGAAAAGACATCAGTTGACATAAAGCTTAAGATAAGAAACGATAACCTTACGCAAGTTAGTTGGTTCGCTGGGATAGCCAAACTCTATCTTGAGAATGACCCTGATATGCTAAAGGTTATTTATAAAGTAAAAGAAAATGCCAAAGCAATGGGCAAAAGAAAACTAAACAGAGCCTACAAGGATGCAGAGGAGGGTCATAGCATTATGGAACAACTCGGGATTACAGACTCTGACAAAGAAAATATATTTGATTTAATTGAAATGGATTTAAAAGACTATGATTGATGATGAACTACCAAGTTGCTCGAAAGAGTGTATGAGGGACAAGAAAAGCTGCGCTAAAAGCAGTTGCAGAATGTGGATAGATTACGATGGAGACCAAAATTGTTCGCTTGTATCTATTTACCATAATGGAAAGATGACACTAGAAGAAGTCGCCAAAAGAATGAAGATTTCACTAGTTAGAGTTTCACAGATTGAAAAGGAAGCAATGAAGAAGCTTTGCAAGCGAATAAATTTTGACCTTTCAGAATAAAAATAACTATTTATAACTGTATTATTACACTAATCACTACTTTCAAAAGGAGAATTATAAAATGAGTGATAACAAACTATTAGCAGAAAACACAATCCGTCGCTTCATGAAGTTGGCGAACACAGACGCTTTCAGCGACAACTTCGTCAACGAAATGGGTTATGGTAGTAAACCCCCTGCAAAGGCAGACGAAGAAGATAAGATGGAAGAGGCAGTAGTAGAAGAGGAAGAGACCATCGAAGAAGCAGAAGAAGAAGAGATGGAAATGGACGCTGAGCTTGGCGCAGAAGACGACATGGGAGACATGGATGCTGAGCCAGAGATGGATATGGACGCAGAGCCAGAAATGGGCGCCGCTGACATGAGTCTTACCGAAGAAGAAGCAAAGCTTCTTATCTCTCTTGGCGAAAGACTTGCAGCAGCTATGGGCGGAGCAGAAGAGGCACCAGCTGAAGAGCCAGAGATGGACATGGATCTTGGTGCAGAAGAAGAAGCCCCAGAAGACGAAGAGATGATGGAAGAGGAACTCGACCAAGACGCTCTCGTAAACGAAGTGCTCAAAAGAGTTACCAAAAGACTTGTTGCTGAGAAGCTCAAGAACAGAAAGTAAGATAAAATAATACGTTATCACTTACAAAAGCTCCATACCCTTTCGGGTCACTGGGGCTTTTTATTTTGTTGACTACGACAAAGAAAGGTGCTATAATAATAGCATGAATGAAATACAAATCTACTCCACCATAATGTTCTTTGCGGGGGTTATTCTCTCACAAGCTATTTTTTATTTTGACCAAAAGAATAAGCAAAGAAAGTTTTACATTTATTTGTCCGCTGTTGTGCTTCAAATGCTGGATTCAGTGCATTCCGTTCATCTCGGGACACTTGAATTTATAACAGGACAAATAAAAAACCCAGAAGAACCCGAAAACCAAGAGTATTTACAGAAGGAGAGTGAGAAGGTCGAGTTGTTTATGAACCTTTACCTCCTTGTCCTTATTCGGGCAATACCAGAGGAAGGAAGGAAATACATAAAGTACAGCACTTGGACCGAAGCACGAACCTTCATTGAAAAAATGCGAGGGCTTATGGATGGAAAGGATAAAAGCTGATTACTGGACACAAGAAAATGTAGTAAAGCTACAAATTAAAACCAAAATAGGACAAACAGAAATACAAAGAATCTTACCAGGATGGCAATGTGTTTCTTATGGTTATGTCCCAAAAACTATGGAAGACATCTATGTATTTGAAAGAGTCTTTACCACAGAAAATGACTTGACTGACTTTATAAAATCTGATACTATTATAAAACAATTAGAAATGAGAGAGGTACTATGATTACAAGAGTTTCAACATTCCCGCAAATTGCGAAGAAGAAAAAGAAAGATAAAAAAGAAAAGATTGACCTTCTAGAAGGGATTTCAATGGAGGCTCACGAACAAGACGACAAGCAAATCGTTATTGTAAATAACATTCAGCAGCCTTCACTCCCACCAGAGCCAGAACTAAGAACCATAAACCTTTATGGTGACATTTCAGAGCAAAAGGGAGCAGATGTTGTTGCAGCACTGCTTTACTTGGAGAGTACATCACATGCTGTTGCTCCAGCAGACCCAGATGACCCAGATGGGGAGCGTATCATTATGGCTCGTTCTATCGCAATGATGGTTTCAACACATGGTGGCACAGCATCAGACATGTTTTCTATGCTTGACGTAATGGATATGGTAAAAGAACGAACCTGCGACATTGAAACATTTGGTATCGGCAAGGTTATGTCCGCTGGTGTGCCTATTCTCGCTGCGGGAACCAAAGGAAAGCGTAAGGTTGGTCGCAACTGCCGCATCATGCTTCACAACGTGATGGCTGGTTCACATGGCACCATCTTCTCAATGGAGAACGAACTAGAAGAAATCAAGTGGGTTCAAGAAAGATACATTGAAACACTTGCTTCTTACACTAAGCTCACACCAAACAAGATAAAGAAGCTCCTAAAGACCCAGAAGGACATTTACATCTCCGCCGAAGAAGCAATAAAAATGGGTATTGCGGACGAAATTATCTAATTATTGGGAGGAGTTTTATCATGTCAAATACTATTACAACCAAAAACGATCTATTTACACTTTTCGAAGAAGTTTGGAAAGAGCAAGAAAACAAGCTAACAGAACAACAACGCTCTATACTTTCGGACAACTTCTTTCAAAATACCTTGTTCGAGATTTTCTCAGGAATTGATTATAGCAGGGCCAGCTCCAGATTATTAGAAAATGTAGAAATAAACGAACAGGATGAGCCGTCTTCAGAAGAAATTCGTCTGGGTTTGCCGAAGCTTAGAATTTCAGAAGATTGGGGAGTCCCAGAGTCCAGAGACAGACAGATTATAGAGAGTTTCACAAATAGTATTCCAGGTAGCACTCTTGAAGAAAAGCTGAACCATATCAACAATGTTGCAACGGGCAAAGTTCAGCTTGCCTCAGTTGGCGACATACTTTCTACCATGGTGGTCTTGGAAGTGTTGAGCACTATTTTGGCGCAATTTACTGAAGCCGCCGGCGGCTTTATCTTTGAAGGGTTTTTGGCAGGGCTATTCGGGAAAGGCTCAGTGCAAATTACTGATGTCGGAGATGAAGACGATGCAACAGGTAAGCCTATTACGGACGTTCAGTTGGGGGATAAAGAATACTCCCTTAAGCTTCTCAATCCAACAACAGCTGTAAAAGGATCGTGGAGAAACATGGTAGAGCACTTTGCTGGAGGTAGAGACCATGTTGTATATCTGGATGCCCGTCGCTCTGGTTCAGGTGCTTCAGATAGTCTTCTTTTTAGTGAGTTTGAGATTACTCTGGAGAACTACATTCAGGTTTTTTATGACCCGTTCAAGAAGTTCGCAAAGAAAACAATGAAAGTGAAAAACAAAGAAGAACTTATTGCACAACTACAGGACTTGGGCGATAGAGCGTTTCAAGTGAATTTTTCACAAAAAGTAGATAAAAAAGCAAACTTTTCGTTAAGAACAGACAAAGATAGATTGATGTCTATTATAGATACAGCGGAAGATTTACCACCTGCTATCATAGGTTACTCAGAGGAGGACTATACAAAGAGTGTCAAAGCAACAAGGCTTTTTGGCTCTGCTACTCAATTCAATGCCGTTCAAGAGGCGATAAAAACGGGAGATAAGCAACAAATAATAGATGCTCTTCGCCAAACACGTGGCTATATCAAGAAAGAGCAATTCGAATTTACTCCACAACAAGCAAAGAACATTGCGAATGAAAGAGAAATAGCATATGTTTTATTGGGAGATGAACAACTAAAGAAAACGTGGCTACTTTATGGAGATATAATGAGAAAAACGATTACACCAGTATATACCTTTCTTGGCAGATTTAACGATAATGTTTCGAAGTATTTCCTAGGTACGCAAGACGGTGATGCTAGAAAAGAATATGCTCTTGCAGCAACACAAGACCTTGCTTCACTCAAAGAAGCAACAGACGAAGCAATCTCAGCCGTAGAACAAAGTGAAGCTGCTGAATAAAACCCCTTGACAAACCTAAAAAGTGTGTTATTATATAACTATCAATGAAAGCGAGGCATAATGACCACACAACTAAGCCACGGAACCGAACTCCGCAACAAGGTTCTTGACGGCGTAAACACTCTTGCGGATTACGTAGCAACAACACTCGGACCCAAAGGACAGAATGTTCTTATCCATCAAAAGGATAGGCGCCCATTTGTAACTAAGGATGGCGTCACTGTAGCACAGAACGTCAGCTTTGAAGACCCACACATGAATGCGGGAGCAGAAGTAGTAAAGCAAGTATCAGCAATGACTAACGCAGAAGCAGGAGATGGAACTACAACTTCTACTGTTCTAGCAAGAGAGATTCTTGTCCAAGCAAACAAGCACATCGCCTCGGGAACTTCTCCAATCGAAATCAAGCGTGGCTTAGAGCAATGCCTAACAGAAGCTATTCAGGTTATTGAGGAGATTGCACAACCTATTTCTTCAGCAGAAGATGTAAAGCACATTGCAACCATTTCAGCGAACAATGACGAAACTATTGGAACGCTTGTGGCAACAGCAGTAGACAAAGTAGGAAAGAATGGTTCTATCACTATTGAGGAAGCACGTTCTTTGGAGACAAGCCTTGATTTGGTAGAAGGTTTTCGCTTTGATAGTGGGTATGCCGCCACTGCGTTTGTTACGGATGAAAGACGTGGTGTGTGCCGATATGAGAACCCAATGTTCTTTATTACTGATACCAAGGTGGATCAAGTAAATCAAATTTTACCTGCATTGGAGATAGCAGCACGTGAGGGCAGACCATTCGTAATTGTTGCAGAAGAAGTGGAAGGTCAGGCTTTGGCTGCACTAATTATGAATACTATGCGGGGCTCAATGAAAGTTGCAGCCGTCAAAGCTCCTCGCTATGGAGAAGAGAGAAGAGCAATCATGAGTGACCTCGCAGTCTCAACAGGGGCTAAATTCTTTCAACAGTCTTTGGGGCACAAATTAACCGAAGTGTCTCTAACTGACTTTGGAAAGGCGGCAAGTGTGGAGATCACCAAAAACACCACTACGGTTGTTGATGGTGAAGGAGACTATGAAAAAGTTGATGAGACCATTGAGCGTATCAAGGTCGATATACAACAAACTGAAGACATCCATGAGGCAGGGCGACTCCAAGAGCGTGTTACTCGCCTCTCTTCTGGTGTTGCTATTATCCGTGTTGGCGCTTCATCTGAAGTAGAGATGATTGAGAAGAAGCATCGCATTGAGGATGCTTTGGAAGCAGTCAGGTCAGCACAACAAGAAGGAATCGTACCTGGAGGTGGGATGACCCTGCTTCGTGTATCCAATACCATCACTCCAAACTTTGCAACTGAGGAACAAGCAGCAGCATTTTCCATCTTCAAGAGAGCACTGGAAGCGCCATTCAGAACAATGGCTACCAACGCAGGTTTATCCCCAGATGTTGTTCGTCTAAAGGTTGAGGACACCGAAGGCTTTGAAGGTATCAACTTTGCTAACGGAGAAAAGGAAGACCTTAAAGCAACAGGTGTTCTTGACCCAGCAAAGGTCACTAGATGTGCTCTTAAGAACGCTGTATCAGTAGCTGGAACACTTCTTCTCACAAACCACAGCATTGTCCACCAGTAGAGACTAATTATTATTACGGAGGGCACCCGTAATGGTAGAACCACAAGATTATCTATTAGAGCTACAATCAAAACTTGATAGAGTAGCCAACGGCATTGACGTTATGAGCAGTAAGCAAGAGCAAATGTCGGAGGACATAGCAAAAATCAAAGAAGCAGTTTATAATCCAGATCAAGGGCTCTATGCTAGAATAAGAGAGCTTGAAACTTGGAAGCGCACTTCTTCTAGGATGATCTGGACACTCTTCACCACCCTTATAGGTCTTATCGGGGCTTTTATATTAAAAAACTTAGGAGCATAAATGTTAGTAGAAATAAAAAGATTACTAATTGAGAACGATGGATACAACAGGAATGTATCTTTACAGAGAATGTATGTTAATTCCAATAGCATAGTTTCAATCTCTGATTATCACGGAGCACAAAATTTTTTGCTTCAAGAAAATTCCAGATTTGCAAAAGAAAGTTTCTCACTTGTCAAGCTAAATGAGGGCGGGAGAACAGAAGAGATTATTGCCTATGGTTCAGCAGAGCAAATTTATGGCTCTATCGGAGCTTCAACAGGCAAGAGGATACTAAATGACTGAAAAGTTTATTATTATAGGACGCTCAACTTGTCCTTTTTGTGTTAGAGCAGTAGATTATTGTACCGCAAAAGAAAGAGAAAGCATCTTTCTTGACTACGCTGGAAAAGAAGAGATGCTAGAAGAATATAAGCAGTTTCATAATCATCCAACAGTACCGATTGTGCTTGCTAATAACTTGGAAACAGGTTATACTAAGAAAGTAGGTGGATACACGGACTTGTTGGAGTATTTATGAATAACGAACCCATCCCAGTAAAAGTTAGTGTACTAAAAGTAATATATTCAGCTCTTTTCCCAATAAAAATAAGATTGGATGCTCTATTAGAAGATGTTTATGCTAAAAACTTGTCGTTATCTCAGGCTGAACTAACAGCTTTGTTAGAATTTCGTTCCGCATCTGCAACGGCAGAGCTAATGCTTGACGATTACTTGGAACAAGCAGAAGAAAATGAAGTAGAGAGGCTATTTTTACCAGCAGCAGAGTTCAGCTTGTTGCTTGACCTTTCGAAGACAGCGGAACTATCAACAAGAACACCAATAGCCAACTCGGGACTTTGGAGACATTGATGAATTTATATATCGGCATCGCACTGGTATTCTTGGGGCAGGTCATAGGCTGGTTCCAACTAAACTCCCAACTCCTATCGGAATGGTGGGCTGGTAAACCTTGGCTGACTGCGCTAGTCTTGGGTGTTCCTTGTTCTATGGCTTTCTGGTATTCTTGGAGGATGATAGTAGACGAAACTGGCTCTGCTTGGACGGCTAGGTTTATTGGATCCTCTGCTGGTCTTATCGTTTTTCCTATCCTCACTTGGTTTCTTCTCGGGGAAACAATGTTCACACCAAAGACTATGATTTGTCTTAGTCTCGCAGTTCTTATAATTTTAATTCAACTTTTTTATTGACATCCAAAACATCGTGCTTACATTATCTATGTAGCCAAGTTGCCGACAGGGACTTGGCGAATAGAGTAACTTGCTTAATAAGGAGGACAATAAAATGAATGCAATTACTACATACAGACCAGGTTTATTAGGTCACAAAGTTATTGATGAGGTTTTCAACAACTTCTTCACAGACTTCCCCACCCATTTGAAGGCATCCACACAGGGTTATCCCGTTGCCGACATTTATCGAGACGACGATGGCTCTACCGTGTTGGAGTTTGCTCTAGCGGGGTTCAAGAAGAAAGAACTATCCATAGACATACAGCCTGATAAGCGTTCTATCACCATCACAGGACAAGTTGATGAGGATAATGAAAAAAGACAAAGGATTGCTCGTAGGAACTTTACGAGAACCTATGTGAATTATGACGACAACCTTGACCTAACACAAGCGAAGGCGTCATTTGAAAATGGTTTACTTTCAGTTAGAGTTCCGCAACGGCCAGAGGTCAAACCTTTGTCTATCGAAATCAAATGATTTCAGGGGAGCGAAAGCTCCCCCTTTCTTTTCTTTCTTGACTATTTATAGTAAAAAGGTTATTATCTTACTATGAACTTCAACAACACATGGCGTAACTACGTCAACAAGCCAACAAAATCAAAAGGTCAACTCCTTGGAGAGCAAATCTTTCGTGAGTATAAGCTACTCGCAGAAGGTAAAAAGGATGACGCAAAGAAGATAGCACCAATAACGGCTCACTTTGGAACAGTAGACCTAATCGCAGACCAGCTTCGCACTATGTTGGGCGACAAGGGAGTTGGCAAATATATTGTGTTCGCCGCCAGAGAAATGGAGCCTGTCTACCAGAACAACTATGTTCCTTATACGAAAGAAGACGGAACGACAGGATATACGGATAGACCCAATCGTGAATTTAGATACATGACGGGACACCTAGAACAAATCATGACAGCAATAAGGGAGTTCCAGACCAACCAGAATAGACTGGAACAAAGAGACATAAACAAATATACTCTCCGTTCCTTGCGCAGAACACTAGATAATCTACCAGAGTCAGAGACAGCAAAGCAAAAGAAACTTCGTGATAAATCAGAAGCAGAAAAGAACTCTGAACTTGTTTATAACGTAAATGGCATTATGGCTGTTAGACCACTTACAACACAAGCCAGTTGTTATTTCGGGCACAACCCAAGACTAACAACGTGGTGTATCTCAACAAAGTCGAAGAGAAACTACTTCGACCAATACACAAAAGAAGAAGGCAAGGCTTTCGTTATTGTTCGCTTCTTTGGCATTCCAGAGGATGACCCAGAACACATCATCTCGATGCAGTGGTCGGGACCAGGTGAGCCAGAGTTCGAAATGTATTGGGACGCACCAAATGAATCACAGAACCCTGACGACCTTTTCTTTGTGGTCCAGAAGCACGTCGAAGGAATGTTTCCCGACAACGAAGAAAATTGGGAGGATCTAACGCAGGAGCTTCACGATGCTCTTTATGACGCCGCACAAGAAGTAGTTTTCGACAACCCACCAGACGACCCAGGTGATATGACAGAACAGAAGTGCGAAAGAATAGAAGATGAGTTCAACGAGAAGTCCCAGTTCACAAATCTTTATTGGCAAGTAGACCAAGACACATTCCAAACGGAAGGTTATGTTTCGGTTTTCTACGGAGCCAGAACAATAATTGAGCTAGACCCAGAGCACCACGGAATAACAGAGGAGGCTATAAATACAGCAGGCTACCAAAAATGGAGAGAGCTAGAAAGAAAGTTGGAGATGCTCAGTGAGAAGGCAGGACTTTATCAGTTCGAGGACTACAATCTATACAAAGACTCACGCTCAGACGGCGTGGTGGTTCTGGAACTCAAGCACGTAGCTGGAAATGAAACAGCAGGTTTTACACTTGAGGGCTTTGAGGAGTTCGCCAATGACACTCTAGCAATAGAAAGAGAGGATGCGATGATGACCAGAAAGATAGCGATAGACCTTCTACAAGATGAGTTCTCGGGAGAAGACCAAGGTCTACCAGCAGAGGACGAGCAAGGACTAGACAACGAGATTGATGAAAACATGTTTTACAAAGAAGTAGAAAGACAACTCCTCGGAGAAGAAAAAGGTAGAAGCAGACAGCGAGGTATCTATAAGTTTCACTGCATGATTTCTTACAACATCATAGCAGAAGCAGACAAGTCAAGAGGTCTTGACGATATTCTAGCAGACTTACGTGCCCTTCCAAATGTAACAATCGTTACGGTTGCTATCAAAAACCAAAAGGTCGCTGAAGGGAGATACATAGCTGGTTTGGCTATTAAGTTCATTCCATCGACTCCAGGTGATATGAGCCAGCCAGAACTAACAAAATCAAGAATAGTAAAGGATATAAAGAGATTAGCCAATGTTCTATCTCTCTTTAAACTTTCTGTTGGTTTGCAGAGATTGGAGTAACCAATGCACCATGAAAGAAAAAAAGGTTGAATGGCATTTAGTTTTTGCTTCTGTGTTCCTAGCAATTTCAATGTTTATTTTAAAGAATTACTTGTAGTCTAAGCCTCATTTCCCTATTTATAAGGGAGAGAGAAAATGCTTGGAGACGACCTAGAAATCGGTGATTTAGTAACTCACGTTCTATACGGAAGAGGGTGGATTGGGATAATTGTAGATTTCAAAGAAAGTGGATTGAAATCGAAAAACAAGGCGTCTCGAAAGGCATTAGTCCAATTACAACCAGGAACAGAACATGCAAACTTTTTCAAAAGAACTTTTGCTTGTGAAAGGATAAATGATAGTCTTGGATATGTTTCCGTCAATTGGCTGTTTAGGGTGAGAGAAAAAAATGAAAAGCCTCGATCTTCACGGAACACGACACCACCAAGCGGAAGAGAAGGTGAGGAGATTCCTTAATTTCGCCACTCTCCCTTGTCAAATAATAACAGGTAACTCCCAACAAATGAAACAAATAGTGAAAAATGTTGTTGATGAGTATGAGTGGTTTTGTTACCATAAAGATAGTTATAATTGCGGAACGCTTATAATAACGGAGAAAGAGTTATGAAAAACTGGAAACCTATTTTTATCGAGAATAGCAAGATACCAGTATGGTTATCTTATATCGCTCCAATACGGATACACGCCATATCAATTGGTGTCTTTGTGTGGTGCAGGAGTATTATGTCTGATGTCACAAAGAGGCACGAAACTATCCATTTTCAGCAGCAGCTGGAACTTCTTTTCGTTTTCCAGTGGATTTTATACGGATTATCGTGGCTTCACGGGTTGTGGAAATACAAAGATTCGGCAGTTGCTTATAGGGAAAATGTTTTCGAAAGAGAAGCATATTCCAAAGAACTAGAAGAAGATTATTTAGAAAACAGACCTAGGTTTGCTTGGTTGAAATATATAGGAGAAAAGAAATGATTATAAAGAATGGTTCTAGAGGAGAGGATGTCAAGGAGTTGCAGCGTGCTCTCAAAGCGTTAGGGTATAATGTTGGTGCTGCTGATGGTATCTTCGGTCAGGGAACTGAACTGCAAGTAGAAAAGTTTCAGGAAGCAGTAGAGCTTCATCCAGATGGGATTGTGGGTAAAGGAACGCTTCGTGAAATAAATGAGGCACTCGATGCATCAGGTCATTCGGACTTAAAATTCCAGATTGGCGACCACCCAGACCCAGAAGATTGTTCTCTAAAACTCAAATGGGTAAAGGTGGAGGCAGACCAAGTTCAAGGGAGCCAAGGATACTCTTACTTTCGACTCAGAGAGGACGCAGCAGAGGCATACAATGCTCTTCGAGCAGAAGTCTTATCACTAGGAGGCGTAATCACTAGTGCAGGAGCAAAGAGACCACTTTCAGATAGCAAGAAGATGGCTAGTCGTTCTTCTAAATCTCTTCACTACACAGGATTAGCGTTCGACATGGCTCTTGACTCTGGAATGAACAACCCAAAGAAAGAGATGCTTGTTATAGAAGAAGTGGGCGAAAGAGGCTGGGAAGTTTTTTGCAGAACAGAGAACAAAGATGTTGACATACGGACCTTGATGGGGTATACTTATAAAAATACCAAAGTTCAAGTCGAGGGAAGGTTCTTTTCTTTTACGGAACTTGCAAAGAAGCATGGGTTTCAACCAATTAAAAGTCGTAGATATTTCAAAAATGGTGGAAGCTATCTCGGAGCAGAGTGGTGGCACTTTCAGTATGAGAAGGCACTTGAACCAGAGGTCTCAACTTTTGGTGGTGAGTTGCTAAAGATTTACACTTTGGAAGAGTGCAAGCAGTTTGCGCCTTGGGAGGACACAAAGCACTGTGTCTGGAAAAAAGAGTGGTTTTAATTGTTGACAACCCTACCTAAACCTGCTATTATATAAGGATGAGCAAGAAAGAAAGAGTGGATCACCCCGACCACTATAATCAAGGACACATAGAAGTTATTGACGCCATCGAAGATTGGTTCGATGGTCTTGACTTTTGTGCTGGAAATGTGGTAAAATATGTATCAAGATACAAACACAAGGACAACCCTGTCGAAGACTTGAAGAAAGCAAAGTGGTACATAGAAAGAATGATAACAAAACTGGAGGATAAGTGAGAGACCCTATTGTATATAACCGACAAACTACAGCAGATGAATTCTTACTGGAGATGTTGAATCTTGGCAAACCTATTGAATGCTCGCTTGTTGGTGCCTTTGATGAAGAAGGTAGAGGCTCAAGACGAGACATTCCACTTCCTCTGCACAGAGACGGGGACTACTCAACAGCCATAGCAGAGGAACACAGCATTGATTATGTTGGGCTTTATTGTATTCGTGATGGAGGAGATGTTTACACTACCATTCTTCACGGAGAGGACAAATACCAAATCCTCTTGGGACAAGGGCAAAGTATCATTTTTGACAACAACGAGTGTCTCCACGGCAGAGAAGGTCAAGTCGGGGACAGAGTATTACTAAGAGTATGGGTAGAAAAGCAGTGACACAACTAGAAACAATAATTGAAAAAACATTAGAAAAGTATAAGGACGCACAGATAAACCTTTATTCCAAAGAAGCCAGAACTTCTATTGCAAAAGAAATCGCAAAACAAATCACAAACAACCTTTAGGATATAAAATGAACTACGGCTACGCTTGTATCAACGAAACACTCAACAGCGGACCAAAAAAGCAACGCATCACAACCAACCGCTCTATGATAAAGAAAACATTCAAAGAGAAAGGTATCAAGTATGCGTCAGAACTTGCCCTTGAGAACGTCAAGGACTTGGTAAAGATACTCCAATGGAATGAAGAGCAT